>Ga0209542_10002069_pt1 | contig 45962 bp, 55 predicted proteins | sample RifCSPhighO2_01_FD_184028 | JGI IMG/M metagenome (GOLD analysis project Ga0209542, IMG submission 184028) | Soil microbial communities from Rifle, Colorado - Rifle CSP2_plank highO2_0.1 (SPAdes) (version 2) | ecosystem: Environmental > Terrestrial > Deep subsurface > Rock core/Sediment ...
AGTTATAAAAGACTTTATTTTATGGGATGTAGCGCCAAATGTGGTTTTGCTTGCGTTGCCAATCGGACTGACCGTTCCCGTAGCAAAAGGGTTGATTCAATTACAAATGGCTGGGAGGGAGGCATTTAAGGCCTTTTTATATGTTCAAGCAACCAAGGAAGCTGCTGAGACTTTTAATAGTGCAATTGAAGGGGAATTGAGTAATAGTTTAAAACACGGGGGATTGGCAATTTTAAATCTTGTTGGTGCTAAAACTGTGTGTTCTATTCCAAAGTTGCCAACAAAAAAACCACAAATAAGCCCCTATGAATTTGGTGAAAAATCTGCACCTACCTTATCAAAACTCGAACAAGAAGTAATGAATGTTCTACCTGATAAAGTGAAGAAAATAAAATTTGAAAGTGGACAAAAAGTGAAAATTTATGAATCTGCCGGTCAAGAGGGGGGGAGTATAATTGTTAGGGAAGCAACAGTTCATTCAAATGGGTTGTCTTCGGACGCAAGGGCTTTGAGAGATCATGTAGGAACTTTACATACAAACTTAAACTTGAAAGATTATTTATGTAGACGTAATGATCCTAGGACTTTAGAACAACTTGTTAAAAGAACATTTTTTGACAAGGTAAAAGATGTTTCTGAGTTGGATCGGATGATACAATATATTAAGGGGGAAATATCTACAACTATTGGGGGAATTGAGAGGATAAAACCAAATCTTGAGTTTAATACTTTTGATGGTGCTGTGATGAGCACAAGTGCAAATGGTGCGAGAAGAATTCAAAATGGTCTTTGGCTTAAGATGAGCGTTCCTCAAGAGCTTAAATCTGCTTTTGGTGAAGAGATAGAAGTTTTGTTTAAAGTTGCAACAGGTGGTGCAGGTGGCGAAGCGAGTATGTTGAAAGTAGTTACTTTTTATCCGCTTGAAGGAAATTTACCTGGGGGGATGGCTTGGTATGATTTTCTAAAAGATGCGTCTTTAGGAAGATCTTGTGCTACTTCCTGTAGTTTGGACAATACTCTTTTTGATGATGAGGAAGAATAAATTTTTATTTATAACTTAAACCTGCAAGATTACTAACAAACTTTTCTTGTGTTTTGAAATCCCATAAATATTTTCCTTTTTGGCCTAGTGCAACAATTTGATCTATAGAATCAGTGCAGATAATTTGGTTTTCTGTAATAGCAATATCTTTTACTTGAAATGTAGTTGGGTCTGTTTGCCAAATAACTTGCCCTTTTGTAGATAAGCAATATAGGGTTTTTTTATCTCTTTCTTTGGTAACTACAAAAATATTTTCGTCTGAGAGTGCTACACGAAGTATATTAGGAAAATTTTTTTTCCAAGACCCAGAACTGTTTGAAAGTGTTGAATAGTCTTGTTTTGGGGTAGATAACCCGGTGAGATACTGTTGTTCTTGTGGTGGTTGTGTTCCTGAAATCCCTGTTAAAATAAATGGAAGGTCTTGTAAAATACATTGCCTTGTTTTTAAGTTGTATGAAACAAACTTAGGGGTTTTATCTAATCCTACACCAAAATAAAGTGTATCTCCTTGAACTAATAATGGTGATGTAATAAGAGAACTATTAAATAAATCAAGCCTTTTTTCAATTGTGCCTTTTGTTGCATCGATAATAATTACTTGGCCTTCTTGAGATGTATAGATTTTTCCTTGATGTAATGTAGGTTGTGTCATTGGTGCGTCTATTTTTGAAGTCCATTTCTTATTACCCTCAAAATCATAGCATTCAATTGAGGATTTACTTTTTGGTTGGGGTGTATTATCTTCGAGTATTTCTGGATCTAGATCATTTTGGTCCCCGTAATTACAAGCAAGATATATTTCATTTCCTGTAGTAATTGGTTCTAATTCTTGGTCTACTAGTGGTGGTAAATTTGCGCTCCATAAGTAATCTCCATTCCAATTGAATACCTGACAACTTGCGTTATATCTTGAAGTGATAACACGGTTTTGGCCTAATACAACTTTAGTAACTAACCCCTTGCCTTGAATTGGGGAGCGCTGCAATAATCTTCCTTGTAAATTTAATTTGTAAAAGGCTTTAGGTGTAAAAAAGGTAATAAATTCTTGTCCTTTATTATTTGTGACAACTACGCTTGTTCTTGCATTATTTCCTCGTTCTGTTAGCCATGTCATTTTTATTTTGTATACCAAGCTTCAATTAAGCTAGGGTTTGTTTTCATTTTGTTTTCTGCTCTTTTTTGGATATTTCTGATTGTTTCTATACTCAAACCATATTGTTGACTAACCTTTTCTAGGGTTGCTGGATTTTCATTACTGTTTAAACCATATCTTAGTTCTAAAACTTCTTTTTCTATCTGAGATAAGTTTCCCAATGCTTTGTTAACTCTATGATTTAAGTCTTGTTTTCCGAGAATATCTTCTGTAACTGTTGGGGTTTCTTCAATTGTGCGAGTCACTCTTTTTCTATGTTGTCTACTTTCTTTTCTGAGGTAATCTTGAATGGCTCCACGAACACCATGAAATACACATGTGGAAAATTTTACAGGATTTGGTCTGAATTTGTAACGTCTTACTGCATCAAATATCCCTAAGTTAGATGCTGAAATTATTTCTTCTGGATCGGTTGAGTGATCTAAACTTTTTAAACGTTTTAGTCCTAAGGCTGTTGCGTAGCGTAAATTTCCTTCTACAAGTTTGTTTAGTGCTGGATGATTTTTTTCTGTTTTTGCACGTTTTAATTCAATTTGGGCTTGTTTAATCAGTTTTTGTTCTTCTTTAATAGGTAGCAAAAGGTCTTTTAATTGGGTGAAATAATGTGCAATCCATGGGTTATATGTCGTTACCATACTTTCTTGGACAAAGAGCAATTTATAAACCTTTCTACTTTCACTACTTTTTAATGGCTAAATTATTTGGTTAAATAAGTGTAATACTGTTTCTATATCCAACAAACATGAAATTTCACTACATACTTTAAAAACCTTCTATTTTAATTGTTTGAAATGATAATTAAAATTTTAGGCTTATTGGATATTATAAGTGGGGTATTCTTGGGTTTAGGCTATTTTGGTTTCTTTAAAGAGGTTGCTTTGGTTTTTGCTTTTTATTTATTAGTTAAAAGTATAATTTTCATTAAAGGGTTTGCAAGCATCGTGGATTTAATAACTACTATTATTTTCTTTTTGGTAATTTATGGAATAAATGGTGTATGGGTTTGGATATTTGTTTTGTGGCTATTGCAAAAAGGGTTTATTAGCTTGTTAGGGTAATTACTTTTTAATATGGGGATAAAGCATATATAAAAAGAAAAATATAACTGCTAATGACAAGGAATAGAAAAAAGCAGAAATGCCTCCAAAATTATTTAATAACAATGCTGTAATAAAAATAAACAATATAGATATTGCAAAAAGAAGTTTTGAATAGATAAATGTTTTATAGCCGTCTAATAATGGAAGAGGCAATATATTTAATACAGCTATCCAAATATTCATTGTTACTGGAGAAACTGATAAAATTGTTATGTTTAATATTTTGAAGATTACAGCTAATAAGATTGAAAACACTGGGCCTAAAACTGCAATTTTGGCAAGCTCCCATTCAGAAATACGTGGAAATTTTTTACCTATTCTTCTATGTTTATCTTCTTTTACATTATAATCACTTATAGTTGTTAAGTATAAAGCACCATTTGAAAATATTGTTACTAAAATAGGCATTATTAAACCTGCTTTGAAAGAATTTTTTAAATAGGATTTTGTAGCTAAGTAATATCTGCGAAGACCAATCAAGCGCAAGCTTAATTTACAACCGAGCAAATAGGCTGCAAATAAATGCCCAAATTCATGAATAAATATAGAGATAAAAGAAAAAATATAAATCAATATAAAATTAATCAGCCAATTATTAAAGATAAAGGTTTCAGACTTGTCATTGTAGCCAAAAACAACTGATAAAATTAAAGCGAAGAAAAATATTTTCTTTAAGTTATCCTTGTTTACTATTGTCATTTAGATTCCTCTTTTTTTATCAAATTTATAACTTCCTTTTCGTGGCCTGCACCAATAACTGCAATCACCTTATTATAGCTGTTAATTAGGTTATATAAATTTTTTGCAAGGACATAATTACGCTCTTCTATTAAGGTAAGATATACGGAGGGGTAACTTTTCTTTAATTTCTTTGTTAAATTTTCAATAACTTTCTGAGAGGGGACTTTGGTTATGTCAAAGGGTATTTTTCTCTTTTTGAAGAAAGCAAAGAATATTTCTTTTATAAACCTGAATTTTTCTCTCCAGGTAACTCTTTTTGACAATCTTTTTAATGTTATTCTGATGTCCTGGTCTATTAAGGCAATTTTAATATTATTTTCTTTTGCTATTTTAATGGCTTCTTTCATTTCATCTCCGGGCTTTGTGTGGACTAATTTACCTAATTTTTTTTCTATCCATGCACCTGCAAGGTTAAGAAGAAAACCTTTAATTCCAATTCTGAAGATGTCATGAAGATTTAATTTTGATTTTTTATTTGACATTAAGGATTTAACTCTTAAATGATCTAGTTCTAAGGCAACTATATCGGGGGATTCTTTTAATATTGTTTCTTTAACGTCTCGGATAGAGTCTGGTGAAATATGTGATGTGCCTATAATTACTAGATTTTTATATTGAATCATTAGCAAGGAAACCTTTAAATAGTTTAAATATGTTGTTATTAATTACTCGTCGGAGGTGGGTATAATGGTTTTAAAGATAAAAAAGATATCAGATGCGTATGAAATGAAGGTTTTTACTGAAACAGGGGATTATTTTGGAGATATAGATGATGCTGTTTTGACTTTAAATAAGGTTTTTGGATGGAAGGTAAAGGCAACTAAAAACTCATTTTTGGATAAGATTTTGGGTGGTGCCAAGGGTGTAATTGTGCCTCATCAATTTGTAAGGGCTATGGGTGATATTGTATTAATAAGCAAGGCTGCAATACCAACTTATGAAGAGAAAGAAGATCAGGTTCAGGAATAAATATTACAAAAGGGGTGAATGAAATAAATGGTAACGCCTTTAGAAGAGGCAATTGGCTTTTTGGATAGGTTTGGATTTTTTAGAGTTATATTACCATTTTTACTAGTCTTTACAGTAGTTTATGCTTTGCTTGAGAAGACTAAAATTTTTGGAACACAGAAACATGGAGATAAAGAGCTTCCAAGAAAAAATATGAATGCTATGGTGGCTTTTGTTATTGGTTTATTAGTGGTGTCTGCAAGAGATGTGGTAACTGCTTTACAAACATCTTTACCTAATGTTGTAATGCTGATAATTGTTATTTTAGCTGTTTTAATTGGAATTGGAATGTTATGGTCTGGTGAAAAAGAATTTAGCTTATTTGAAAAACTACCTAAATTATCTTATGTTTTGATTGCTGTAATTTTATTTGTTTTGTTAGGAATATTTCTTGATTCTTTTGGTGTTTTAAATAATGTTTTTGATTTTTTTGGAAGGAATTATGATAGACCTGTTGTTACAAGCATTGGTTTGTTAATTGTAGTTGCTATAATAATGTGGTTGATTATAAGGGAAGGGAAAACTGGGGGAGAGAAATAATGGCTCAACAAACATTTTTATTAGAAGTAGTAAAATCACTTGAGAGTTTAGGATTATATAATGTTATTATACCTTTAATTTTGGTTTTTGTAATTGTATGGGGTGTTCTTGAGAGAATTAAAATATTTGGTGGAAAATCTAAGGCTATTAATCCTTTAATTGCAATAATTTTTGCATTTTTGTTTATAAGAAGTCAGGTATTTGTTGAAATAATAAACCAATTTTTACCTAAAATCGGAATTTATCTGATAATTTTAATGGGATTTATGATTTTAATTGGAATTGTAGGTGGTGGAGCTAAATGGACTAATATTCCTTTTTACATTATTGTAGTGTTATCAATATTAGCTGTGTTTGGAAGTGTGTTTACTTCATTACCGGGATATAGTGGATTAGGGTTAAACTTTTTAGAGGGATTAAGCCAGGCTGATTGGTTTGCATTGATTATATTGGCTGTTTTGTTAATAATCGTAGTGTGGGCTATGTTTACACAAACGGATACTAAAATCGGACCGGGGGCTTTTGGAGCTGGTAAATAAAATGGCATCACCTTTAGATTTGGGTTTTTTGAGTAATTTTAGTAATCTTTTTTTAGCTTTATTTTTATTTGTAGCTGCTTATGCTACTTTAACAAAGACCAAAATATTAGGTGAGAATAAGACTATAAATTTTATAGCTGCAATGATGCTTGCTTTTTTAGTAGTAATTTCTCCTGCTGCAAGTGAGATGATAAAAATATTGACACCTGCTTTTTCCTTTTTTGCTTTTGTATTAATAACCATTGTTGTTTTGTTTATGTTTGTAGGCGTTAAGGCAGATTCAATTACAAATGCTTTTAGAGATCCCGCTGTTTATTGGTTCATAATTGTTGTATTTCTTTTGTTTTTATTATATGCAGCAACTGTTGTTTATGGGGAGCGAATAAGGGGATTAACTGTTACTAGTGAAGAAGGTGTTGATGATAGTGTGGTTGCTTCTGCTGGGAAGGTAGTTTTTCACCCTAAGGTTTTAACTGGCTTGTTGATATTTTCTATTATTGCTTTTGCTATAAGGTATATGGTGACGGAACATAGTTAGTAATATTTTTTTTGGGTTTAGTGCAACGATGCTGAAGGTAAAAATAAACTTACTTTTGTTTTTATATAAAGGAGAACAAATAAAAAATAGTAAATTTATTAAAGCCGTAGAACCAACTTAAAAAATGGTAAATAAATTCCCCTCTGAAATTCTTGTAAGGCGTGGCAGATTAGGTGACGAAAATGGCATTATTGAGATGCAAAAATCGGGATTAAAAAGGAAGAATTGGATTTATACTGGTGTTAATCAAGCAACAAGAACTAGAAAAATAAGAGAGAAGTTTAGAGCAAGAAATCCTGATTCTTATGCTTTTGTTGCAATTGATAGGGAAAAGAATAAACTAGTTGGTTCTGTGGCCTTTTCATTTAGAAGAAGCGGAAGATTAAGACATAGGATTGATTTAGGTTGGGGGGTCCATCCAGATTATCAAGGAAGGGGAATTGCAACAAGGTTGTTAAATGAAGCTTTGAAGTTTGCCAAAAGCAAGGGGTTCAAAAGGGCTGAAGCAGAAATGGCAATTAAAAATCTTAATTCTTGGAAACTTGCTCGAAAATGTGGGTTTAAGATTGAAGGCATAAAAAAGAAGGCACTTTTGACTGATGATGGGAAATATGTTGATACTTATATTGTAGGTAAACTTCTATAGTTTTATAGGTTAATTGGATTCCTGTTCACTCTTTACTTTTAAACTTATCCGTTATTTTTTGCAGTTCTTTTACATTAGAAGTTAATGGCTGTAGAATTTGCTGCAATAGTTTTGATAAGGCTTTGATTTCAGCAGTAACATCTGTTAAAGATTCTGAATATTCCTGGACTTTTCCTGCTAATGCCCTTTCAACACCATTCATCCTATCATGAACCCTTACGATTTCCTGTTTTATTGCTAAGATATCATTTTCAATTTTTTCTTTCCAAATCGGTAAGTCACCAAAGCTTTCGAGAAAACTTTCCCATTTTTCCTGAATAATTTCCTCTGCTATTTCTTCTACTTGTTTGTTAGTTGATGTTGTATAGTTTTGGAATTGTTGAGGCTCATTTGTTTGCTGGTTTTGAAATTCTTGAATAGTTGTTTCTTGTGCAGATGGCGCTTCTGGTGCAGGGGGAGCTTCTTCTTGGGGTTCAACAGTTGCTTTTATCTTTGCTTGGGTCATTACCTGAGAAATCTGTTCATTAGAAAGTCCTTTGGATGATAATTCGGAAGCTATTTTTTCTTCATCTATGCCTTTATTTTGCATGTCTAATGTAAGTTCTAGCGGTGACGGCATTTTATTTCTTACCTCTTTTTTTAGTTTCTTCCCTTATAATTCTCTTTACATCCTCTTCTGTCGTGAAACTTAGAGGGTGCCACAGGTTAATATACTTTTCTAGTTCTAATATTGATTCTTTTCTTGCGAAAAAGGTTAATTCTCTTGAGACAGTGGTCATTGCTTCTTTTAAAGCATTTAATTGTATTTTTAAATCTTTTATTTCCTTGGCAAAAGAGCCTATTTCTGATATTGTTTTTTTGTATTCTGTAATCATATTTTGATTTACTATAAGCAGTTTTTCACTTATCATGTTATATTTGTTTTCTAGAATAGATAATCTTGTTCCTGCAGTAGCAAGAAAATATTCAGCTTCGCTTGATTGCTCTTGTAATGTCATTTTACCTCTTTTTTATAATCGAAAACTATTTAATAGTTAGATACAATAGTTATTTAAAAAGGTTTTCCTAATCAAAGGGGGTTAAAAAGAGGATGAGCAATGGGTTTCAAAAGAATGTTTTTCAAGTAGTTAAGGAAGGACAAGAAGATATTCTAAAGGTCGACTGTAGAGCAGCAGGAATAAGCCCTATTTTAGAGGACGATGCTGTAACAATGATGCTTATTATTGAAAAGCTAGTTGAATTCCCAAATGTTAAAAGAATTAATTTTTACTTAAATAAGAATTATAGTTATAATTACCATCAGACACAATTATTGGTTGAAATAGCTAATGTTTATAATGCTTTAGTCAGACAGAGAAAAATATGGGGGTTGGTTTTGGATCAGGGACATGCTTCTTATTTAGGGGAGAGATTAAAAAATTTACAAAATCTTGTTTATGGTTTGATTAAAAGCGATCCTATAGGTGCTTTTGTTGAGATAAAAAGACTAAGAAGGGAAAGTAGGATTAAATTAAAAAATGGGGAAAATAATTATGAGAAGGATTACTATGATTTTACTGATCAAGTGTACAACTTAATTAAAAACACAGGTTTAATTAATCAAGTAAGGGAAGAGCTTGAGGGGTATGAGCTGGGGGATAGAGGTGTTTATAAAATTGTGTTTAGGCCATCAATAACTCCTGATTTTATGTTTTCCAGATTACAAGCACAACCACCTATGGATGCTGAGCAGGTTGATTTTTATACTGTCGGTGATGCGGATATAGGGGTATATAAAATTCCTGAGGAGATAAAATTCCTTTATCAATTAAATCCACCCGAATTTAAATTGACTGAAGAAGAGTATGCTTTACTGGATGTTGCAAGAGGGGTTATAAGAGAGCATCAGCCAAATGAGGAGGATTTTTTAGAACCTGAAAGGGTAAGGATGACTTTTTTTAATATTTCCAAAGATTTAGTAACTGAATTAGCAGATCAAAAGGGAATGGATTTAAGTTTGGAGAAATTAAATGTGCTGTCTGAAATTTTGGTAAGATATACTGTAGGTTTTGGATTGATAGAGGTTTTACTTGATGATGAAAAGATACAAGATATTACTATTAATTCTCCTGCAGGCGAGAGCCCAATCTTTATTGTTCATCAGGATTATGGGCATTGCTTTACAAATATAACTTCAAGTTCTGAAGATGTTCAGGGTTGGGCAACAAAATTTAGAATTTTAAGTGGAAGGGCTTTAGATGAAGCAAATCCTATTTTAGATACTGAGTTAATATTACCAAGGTCAAGAGCAAGAGTTGCAATTATTACAGCACCGTTAAATCCTTATGGTATTGGATATGCTTTTAGAAGACATAGAGACAAACCTTGGACTTTACCTTTGTTTATAAAAAATAAAATGATGAACAGTATGGCTGCTGGATTATTGAGCTTTATTATTGATGGAAACAGAACACTTTTATTTTGCGGCACAAGATCTAGCGGAAAGACGAGTGTTCTCGGGGCAATTATCACCGAGATTATGAGGAGATGCAGAATTCTTTCAGTAGAGGACACCTTAGAATTACCTATGGAAGCGTTTAGAAAATTAGGTTATAATGTTCAACCAATGAAAGTAAGAAGTGCTTTAGCTAGTGGTGGAACTGAATTAAGTGCTGATGAAGGAATAAGAACTAGTTTAAGAATGGGGGATAGTGCTTTGATTATTGGTGAAGTGAGATCCCAGGAAGCAAAATCTCTTTATGAGTCCATGAGGATCGGTGCATTAGCAAATGTGGTGGCTGGAACAATTCACGGTGAAAGTCCTTATGGTGTTTTTGATAGAGTTGTCAATGATTTAGGTGTTCCTAAAACAAGTTTCAAAGCAACAGACTTAATTGTTTTATCTAATCCTGTTAGAAGTCCTGATGGTTTAAGTTATGTCAGAAGAATTCTACAAATAACTGAAGTAAGAAAACACTGGCAAGATGATCCATTAAAAGAAGGGGGTTTTATGGATTTAATGAAATATAATCCGAAAACAGATCAGTTGGAAATTACTGATGATTTAAGAAATGGTGATAGTGAATTATTAAAAGCAATAGCTTCAAATGTAAAGGACTGGGCAGGAAATTGGGAAGCTGTCTGGGATAATATCTTGTTGAGGGCAAAAATAAAACAGGCTTTGGTTGATTATTCTGTAAATGTTGGGAAACCTGAATTATTAGAGGCTGATTTTGTTGTAAGAGCAAATGATATGTTTCATATAATATTAGAAACTGTTAAGAATGAAACTGGATCTTTGGATAGTGAAAGAATATATAATGAATGGATATCCTGGTTGGAGAAGAATGCCGGGAAATTAAACAAATAAAAAGAGGTTAATAATGAGTGTTAATGATGTATTGGAAAAATATGAGTTTGGAGAAGAAAATGGTATTTTCAGCAGAGACTATCTTGTTTTCAGGGAAGAGGTTTTAGGAAGAGGTTTAAATTTTTATGAGAAAGCCTGTAAATTCTGCGGGAAATATTTTAATGTAAAATTAAGTCCTGAGATGGAGGTGAAGATACAAAAAGCAATTGATTTTTCACATTTGTTAATTACACCAAAAGAAGCAGCTGGTTTTGGGGTAGGTGTGTCATTATTAATAATTTTATTTGGTGTTTTTTTGTTTGCCTTGAGATTTGGGGTTTATGGATTATTAGGCGGAGAACTACCTGGCTTTTCTTTTTATTTTTTGATAATGCTTATTTTGATATCTGCAGTTATATTAATAAAACCTCTTGGGAAATATCCCTTAAGAATTGCAAATAATTTCAGGATTGAAGTGAGTGATAGAATGGTGTTATGTGTTCTGTATATTGTTATGTATATGAGACATACTTCTAATTTTGAAAGGGCTGTTAAATTTGCAGGAGATCATGTTGGAGGGGCTTTAGCTTTAGATTTAAGAAAGGTTTATTGGGATGTTGAAACTAGTGTTTACAGCACTTTAAAAGAATCAATGGATTTATATTTAGAGAAGTGGAAGGATAAGAATTTAGAATTTGTTGAGAGTATGCAGCTAATTGCAGGAAGTTTATATGAATCAAGCGAAGAAAAAAGAGTAGTTGTTTTGGATAAGGCCTTGAATGTGATGCTAGAAGGAAGCTATGAAAATATGCTTCATTATGCTCAGGACTTAAAGAATCCTGTTACTAATTTACATATGTTGGGTGTTGTTTTACCAATATTGGGGTTGATTATACTGCCATTAATTGGATCTTTTATAGGTGTTAAATGGTATGTTCTAGGTTTTGTATATAATATTATTTTGCCTATCTTTGTTTATGTTTATGGAATTAATTTATTGAATAATCGACCAAGTGGTTTTGGTGGGAAAGTAAAATACGTGGAAGATGAAAAGAATATTTCAAGTGCAAAAATTTTCGGATTAACTTTAGGGATTCTGTTATTAATTATTGGATTTTCACCTTTAATTATTAATCTTATTATGCCTGATTTTGATATACCTCTTAGCTTGGGAAATAATCAGATTGGAAGTTTTTTGGATTATAGAATTGGTGAAGCTGGGAAATTCGGCCCTTTTGGGGTTGGAGCTGTATTGTTAAGCTTGTTTATTCCTTTAGGTCTTGCTTTTGGTTATGGGGCTTATTGTAAAAGGAGAAGTGCATCTTTGGTTGAGAACTTTGAATCCATTAAAAGATTAGAGGTTGAGTTTGCAGGGAGTTTATTTCAATTAGGAAATAGGGTAGGGGATGGATTGCCTATTGAGGCTGCTTTTAGGAAGGTATCTGAAATGCTTAAGGGAACTTCAAGCGGGAGTTTTTTTAGTTTAGTAAGCAATAACTTGGAAAGAATGGGGATGAGTTTACAAAATGCAATTTTTGATGGTGAAAATGGGGCTATAAGGTATTTTAATTCGCCTTTAATAGAAACTAGTATGAAGGTAATGCTGGAGGCTGGAAGAAAGGGTGGAAATATAGTTGCACAAAGTTTGATTAGTATTTCTAATTATTTCAGACAGGTTCATTTGGTAGTTGAAAGATTAAAGGATTTATTAGCAGATGTAATCAGTAGCATGAAGGGACAGATTAGTTTTTTGACACCTATTATTGGAGGTGTAGTGGTTGGAATAGGAACAATGATTACAACTATTATTGGGTTACTTGGAAAACAATTTTCTAATATAATCGGACAAGAAGCAAGCGGGAGTTTTTTGAGTCCCAATGTTTTATTAGGATTATTTCCAATAGAAAAAATAATACCATCTTTTTATTTTCAATTAATCGTTGGGGTTTATGTTGTGGAAGTAACTATTATTTTAAGTATTCTGAGTAATGGAATTGAAAACGGAATGGACAAGATAAGCCGGTTGTTTGTAGTTGGAAAAAATTTATATAGAGCAGTTTTAACCTACTTTATAATTGCGGGTGTTGTAACATTAATATTTAATTTATTGGCTAGTGCAATAGCAGGAAGCAATGTGGTGGGCTAAATGGAAGACATGGGATTTATTGTTATTTTGATTTTAAGTTTGTTATTGGGGATAATATTGTTTTTAGTAATAAGGGGGTTTATGAGTTATGTTACATAAAGGCGATGCTAAGGTATTAGTGTATATCATAATGGTATTAGCTTTTTTATTATTTGCAGGTTCAATGTTAATTTCTATTAAGAATAATTACTTTGACTTACATGGGAAAAGCTGGGTGTGTGCTACAAGCTTAAGATTAAATGCAAATTTAATTTATTATTTTAAAACTACAATCTTAGGTGAGAAGTCTCTTTTACCTGCAACGCCTCCAACAGCATGTGCTCCACAAAGTTTTATGATTGAGGGAAATCCTGATACTGTAATTAGGAAGATTGTTAAATTAGCAGGAGAATGCTGGGAAACTTATGGAACAATAAAGGCAAATGTTTTGAAAAAGAGATGGTTTTTTGCTATAAATTCCTATGATACTTGTTTTAATTTTAAGATTAATCTTGATAGAAGTGATAGGATTGATATGAATCAATTATTGAAAGCTTTGAATACGCCTTTAAATGTTGTTTTGGATAATTCTGAATTCCCTGAAGTAAATTTTGTTCAATATACTGAAAATACTGGTTTATATGGTGGCAAGGTAAGAGTAGATAGAAATTTTGTAAATGAAGGAAGTATATATGATTATGAAAGCAAAGAATGTGAGAAGAAAAGCTGCACTTACTACATTAAATTTTATGATGGACACAATAGACAAGATCCAGATAGATTAATAATCTCTGATAATGCATGGTATATTGGTGAAGAAAAGTATCTTACACCAGCTGAACTGTTTATAGGGGGGATAAAGAATGCGTAAAAAAGGGGCAATTGCATGGGATCATATTGGGGTTATTCTAATTGCTTTGTTATTATTAGTATTGTATTTAATATTTACAACAAATATAAAAGATGTTATTTTAGAATATATATCGAATATCTTTAAAGGGAGTTTTTTTGGATAAAATGATAAAATCAAAAAGAGGGAATGTTGAATTCAATGAGCTTGTTATACCTGGTGCAATAATGCTTGCGATTGTTCTTGTGGTTGCAGGAATTCATTATGGTTTCTTTTCAAGTGAACCTCTAAAGGAAATAAAAAGTGAAGGAAAGAGTGTTATAGACCAAATAGTTGATCCTATTAAAAGAGATTTAAGTGCAAAGGGAAGCAAAGATCCTAAAACAAATGCAGAAGAGGCTTTTGATGGAATAGTTAAAGCAGTGAAAACAATTAATGTTCAAGGAACTGTTAAATTAGGAAACACTGCAAAATTAGGTAAGGATTATGCTATTTATTTAGGGGTTAATGGAGACAAAATAATGCTGAATCTTTATGATAAAGCTAACTCAAAATTAATTAGGAATGAAATTTTTGATAATACTTTAAACCTTGAGATGGGCTATTATTACACTGTTGATAAGGTTCTTCATCCAGTAGACTATCATTATAATAAAAATCGCTTAAGATTTCAATCTTCAAGAGTGGGTATTGGCTATCGTGAGATTGATAGTGGCTTGCAGTTAGAGCTTCAAAATTTTGATGCGAATATAAAAGGGTTTATAGTTTCATCGCTACCTGTTTTATGGTATACTTCTATAAAGGATCAAAAGGGTGTGGAAGTAAGGCGACTTGGGTGGGTTCTTGATGAAGAAACTCTGGGTTATTTGCGTAGTGGAAACTAATACCAAACTTTTTTTAATTTTAACTTAAAGGCTATAAGATTTATCAAGATACAAAGAAATGGAGTTAAGATTAATAGGATTAATATAATCTTAAAATCAGGCAGATAAATAAAAGAAGAAAATATTAACGCAAATACAACAAAATCCAACTGGTCTGCTATTGGGAACGAAGAGCCTGAAGATATATTTAATCTTCTTTTTACGAAGCTTTTTATTAAGTCTCCAAACATTGCGCCAAAACCTAATAATAAAGGAAATAATGGGTTAAACTTATTGTAATCTATAATTGATATTCTATGAAAAAAATCAAAATTAAATAAATATTGCTGTATTGAAAATATTATTAATGCAAATATAATGCCTGAGAGGAAGCCTATGATTGTTTTATTATCGCCAAATATTCTTTTATTATTAATTGTTCTTTTGAAATCAATTGGCTTGTTTATTTTTTTAATAAACTTGATATTTGTTATTATTGGTGGTGACATATTAGCAAAATAAGCTGGAAGGAAAAAATACAAGGCTTTGATTATTAAATCGATCATTTTAAGCTTATATTACTTAATATTATTTTTAAATATATCTTTAATTTATTGTAGATTGTGAGCTCTGAACCAAAGATAAATGTTTTATTTTTTTTTATTTGACTTAATATTTCGTTTAAGGATTTTGATTTTACTGCAGTTATTACAGAACCAATTATATCTGAAGTATGGGCATCTGAGCCTCCAAACATTGGCTTATGGGATACTTCTGCCCAGCCTATTGATTTCAATGTTTTTTTTCTTGTTTGCATAGACTGTAAGACTTCTATGGCATCCATTTGCTCTAAAATCTTTTGTCTTTTTTTAAAATATCTATAATTTGTTTTTGGCTTCAATGCAAATGGGTGAGGGATTACTTTTAGGCATTTGTATTTTTTTAATGCGTTTAAAATATCCTTCATTGATAACTTAAGGCATTTTAAGTCAAAACCTCTTCTTGGGTGTATTTTTTTATGCTTAATATATTTTTCATAGAAATCTTCTAAATCCTTTAAATTGTAGAAATAAACTAAAATATCTTTTGCATTTCTTGATGTTAATTCAATACCTGGAATTACTCTTTTATTGTCTAACTCTATTGCTTTTTTAACGCCTTTTATTTCATTATGGTCTGTTATTGAGATTATTAAATTCTTTTTTTTAGCTATAGCAACAATTTCTTCAGGGGTATTTGTGCCGTCTGAGAATGTGGAATGCATATGCAGGTCAAGGCATTTAAATCCTTTTTTTGTTAGATCTTCAATATCAGGTATACCAAGATTTATCTTTTTCATTGGATGATTATAGATTAGAAATATTTAAATATGTAACTGTGATACAAGATTTATGGAAATCAGTAAAAAAGGGGCTGAATTATCTCTGAATTTTATAATAATTGCAGCTATAGGCTTGGTTGTTTTGGTTATAGCTTTAGTGTTCTTCACAGGAGGGGCTGAAAGGCTATTGAGAGGAGTTCCTGAGACTGTTCAAATAAATCAACAACAACTTAATTTATGGAGAAATGAGTGTGAGCTATATTGTAATCAGGGAAGCAAGTCTGGATTTTGCAACACTTTTAAGTCATTAGACAAAAATAAGAATGGAAAGCAGGATGCTGAAGATTTATTTTATGTTTGTGATGAAAATGCTAATGTAAAAGACTTAATAACAAACAGCAATGATCTTAGGGCTGCAAGTGCAAACATTGTTAAATTGGGTGTTGAGTGCAATAAGATAAGCTGTGCGCAATAAAAGGTGCGTTAGGAATTAGTGGCTTTTCATTAAATTTTCTTTTTTTTGGTTTATACTCTAATAGCCGTTTTATTGATTTATCTGATTAGTAATGGACTAAGGTGATAAAACATTATGCAACAATCTTTAAATAATGAAGAATCTAATGGAAATAAAGAAAAAGAGGTAAATTATGGTTTTAATGGAATTATTAAAAGACAGAAGGTTTTTTCAGCATTTGTTATTAGTAATACTAACTTTATTTTCTATGATTATTTTAGTTTATTTAATTGTAAAAAACAGACTTACAGATACACAAATATTCTACTTAATATCAACAATTTTTGGGGTTATATTAGGATTCATAGGTGGGAGGGGAACAACTAATGGTATCCATAACCCTTAATCAAGGAGTATTATTAATCTTAGGAGGATTAATCGGTGGAATTATATATGGGATAATAGGTATAGTTTTTGGAGCAATAATTGGTTTTATTATTGGGGGGTTAATCCCCAATGAATAAAGAACAAAAGTTTATTATTAAAAGTTTGGTCGGTGCAATAATTTTCATAGTATTTGTTATTGCAAATTTTATATTAATCTATTATAAAAGGGATATTGTATTGAACTATAATTTTAATTATGTTTTTATAGGGACTTATCTGGTATTTTTATTTATAGGGATAATCCTTAATATTATCTTTAAAAGATGGTAGTTTTTAAGACTGTGGGACAGAATTAGAAAAATTCATGCCACTTAGCCTCCTTTCTCAAGCCACAAAAAAATACTTCCCCTAATAAAAATATTTATATAGCTTGTTCTTTAGTATTTTATCTATGTTTAAAAAAGGGGAACTGGAGATAAACTGGATTGTTGTTGGGGCTATTGCTTTAGTTGTTTTAGTTATTGTTTTGATAGCAATCTATGGCTTTAGCGGGAAGTTTGGTGAGGCGATTAACCAATTTTTTAAAGATATACTGGGGATTTGGAAGACCTCTAAATGAGGCTAAAATTTTAATATTATGGTAATTTTTTTGAAAAAAGGACAGACTGAAAGTTTAAGTTTTTTAGTAGGGCTTTTTTTGACTATTATTTTTGTTACTGTTGCTGTCTATTTTCTTAGTTTATTTTGGATAGAGCCTGATTGTTTTTCTTTACTACAGAAAGGAGTTAAAGGTGCAATAGATAACCCTGGTGAAACTGTTGAGTTTGAATGCGGGTTTGAGAAGCCAACTGCAGTATTTGGAAAGGATGATAAATATGCCTTTAAGTTTTATCCCTCGGAACTACCATTACCACCTAATACTTTAATTTTTAAACCTGAATTAGATATGTGTAAAGATAAGAGTTGTGTTTGTGAGTGTGGTAATCTAAAGTCTACAGGACAATTAAGGCTTGACAGTTCTGAAACTGATTGTTTAAATCCAAAATGTGTTTCTTTTGATAAAAATATAATTTCTTCTTGTGAACTTGTTAAAAATATTGAAGCAGAAGTATTAACACCTAGAGGAAGATTTATTTCAAAATTTCCTAATTATATTAATTGTCCTTTTGGTTTAGGTGGTGTTTTTCTCGCTCAAGGGGGGATGGTTTCTCAGGAGGGTATACTTGGTAGGGGTTTTAAACTTCCTACTGTAGAAGAAGATAGAATAAATTCAATTCCTGTTAAAATTATGTTTAATCAAGAATTTGATATTGTTGAGGCTAATTTTGGTGAAAAGTTTTATCCCTTTGACTTGACAATAATTGCGCAGATTTATTCGAGATTATTAGAAAATTTGAAAGATGGTTTAGATAAAAATTTAGAAATTGGTATTAATCAAGATCAAATCTTAAACAGGTTTGCCTTAAATGGAAACGGAGTTTTAAGATATTTGTATGATGAAAAAGGAAAAAATACAGGGGAAATTGCTTACAATATTGTTCTTCTAATAGATAAAGAAAAAATGAGTTTAATAATACCTTTTTCTGTTTTTTCGGAAGGGAGACTTGTTTATTTTAATTCTAAGACTTTATCAAGTAATAACCTAGTTTCTTCTTGTTTAAATGGTAAGGAGTATAATTACCTTTTAGTTACTTTTGGAGATATTTTTGGATTAAAAACGTATGGTGTATATGGTTTAAGTGATAATCCATTTAAGGAAGAAAAATTCATCGATTATAAATTTTTTAATTATAACTATAAAGAAAAGAGTGTAGATATTAAAACTGCTTTTTATAATTCATTGTTTAAGTCTGTGTATCCTGCTTTTTATAATTCGTTGTATACCGAGGTTTATCCTCATTTATTAGAAAATCTGAATTTATACTCTGATGATTTAGTGTTTAGAAGAGATCCTAATAACCCGGATAAATTATGCTTATTTGAAAAAGGCTTTAAAGAACAAGAAAAGGATATAACTGAAAATGGTTAATTTATCGTTGTATGAAAAAATTGTATTTGAACAATATAAAAGTAATTCGCAAAGAGCAAGAGTTTTATCTGAAAATTGGTTTTCCTCAGAAATGTATTGTCCTTGTTGTCTAAATCCTAAAATCAATGATTACCCAAATAATCAAAAAGCAAAAGACTTCTATTGTCTTAATTGTGGTAATGAGTTTCAATTAAAGAGTTCAAAAAAAAAGTTCACTAAACGAGTCTTAGATGGCGAATTTAATACTATGATGAGTTTCATTAATTTGAATAAAATGCCAAATTTTTTCTTAATGCATTATTCAAATACTGATTGGTTCGTCAAAAATCTTTTGATTATACCGAGATTTTTTATAACTTCTTCCATCATAGCGAAGAGAAAACCTCTTTCGGATAAAGCAAAAAGGCATGGTTGGGTAGGTTGTAGTCTAATTCTCGACAATATCCCTGAAGATGGAAAAATAAGTATTATAAGGGATGAAAAATTAATTGAAATGGAAATTGTGAATAAAAAATGGAGAAAAATTTTTTTCCTAAACAAACAAAAACCCTCTGTTAGAGGATGGACTTCTGATGTTCTTAAATGTGTCGAGGATTTACCAGAAATTAATTTTACACTAAACGATGTTTATAAATTCAAGGATTATTTAATTGAGTTACATCCAGAAAATAAGCATATTGAAGCAAAGATTAGACAACAACTACAAATATTAAGAGACAATCATATTATCAAATTTGTTTCTAAAGGAACATATCAGTTAATCAACAAATAGTAATCACTTGGGTGTTGTTTTTCTCAATTTTGATGTTTACTTTACAAGTTAGAAATATATTTAAATATTGATTCTTAGATTTAATTATGCAAAAAAAAGGTGGATCTCCGGCTCTTGAAATGGGTTATTTGTGGCGTGTATTAGGTGGTTTGTTTTTTATTTTTGTAATGTTGTATGCTTTGTTTAATACATTAGGTGTTGGTGGGAGGGGGTATACTATATCTTTAGTTAACCAGATTCAATTAGGAAAGACTTTAGTTAAAAACCAGGATTTTAATTCAGGGATTTCTTATTTAAGCAGAGGGAATATAGCCACTGATGGAGATAATGTTATAATAAATGAAGATATAGGTTATATTGACAGGCTGGGTTTAAAAGAGATTGTAGTTGAGAAGAAAAATGGTATTTTAAGGGTTTTTGAGGGGGAATATGTTAAACAAAAGGGCTGATTATGATTTAGGAAGGAATGCTGTTTATATTTTCGTAGCCTGTGTTTTTCTTACTTTTGTTTTCCTTATGATTTATTCTGTGCTAGTAAATGCAAGAGAGAAATCATTAATGACGAAGGATTTTATTGAAGGAAGTGCGATAAAATATGGGTTGATACATAGTAATAAATGTTTTAGGTCTGATAAGTATAACTTTCCTGTAATAGACATAAATAAGTTTACTGCTGACAGATTAAGTGAATGCACAAAAGAGATTGGGAGATCTGTGAAGGTTAGCTTATATGATGGGAATAAGATAATAAAAGAAGAGATTCATAATAAAATTGGCGGTTACAAAAGAAGGGATGATTCTGGGTTGGTTTTAGTTGATAATTATGGCTTAAGATTAATGCAAATGAGGCTTGAATATGGGGATTAAGCTAAGAAAGAAGGGAAGCTTTGATGAGATGATGGACATCATACTGGGGGCTGGCTTATTAGTAGTGGGAATTATTTTTTTAATGTTTTCTATGGGGCAATTTAGAAATGATATAGACAAAGGCTTTGAAGAGATAGCTTCTTTAGATATAAAAAATGATTTAATTTCTTTTTTAAACACACCTTTAGAAAGCCTGGATTATGATGATAAGACATGGGATAAATTTTCAATATTTGGTCTGAATAAAAAAAGCAATGTTATGGATTTTTTATATGTGCAGAATAGGGTTTTAATATCTGACGGACAACGTTATAAATTGATTGATGGCTTTGATGATGATTTATTCACCTTATTTACAATAACAAGGCAGAATTTATTTTCTAATTTTGTAAAGCAAAATAGCATTGTTTTTACGAGAAGATTATCTTTAGAATATAAATTTACTTCTTTTTCAGGTGATGATAAGGTTAATTATTATGGTATGTTTTCTGATACTCCCGAGGGATATCATCCAACTTTTACTATTAAGGATGATAATGTTGGAGATAGTTCAGAGATTAGTAATGATGTGGGTGTTAGTGAGTTCTGTGAAACTTTTGGGTCTGATAGGTGGAGCTCAAAACCTTTTAGTGGTTTGACAAATATAAGAAGTATGAATTACGATGGCTTTATAGAAATTAATTTACTGACTTGTAAATATTACACTAAGGAGAATAAAAATGCATAAGAAAGGATGGATGATGACAATTGCGGCTGTTGGGTTTTTAATAACTATATTTTTCTTAATTGATTATCAGATTATAGCAAAAGATACATTAGGTGGTGTTTATTATGGGGGAAGTGAGGTAAAATTAATTAAAATTTATCAAAAAACTGATGAGATGAATCTTAATTTGAATTATTTTGGGTCTGAGGCTTATAAAAAAAGCTTATGGCAATTAAGTGAGAAGGCTGGCTGGAGTAAGAGTTATGATATGCCTAATGGTTGTTTTGTTGATGGGTTTGTTTTAGGTTTGAATAAATGCAGACCGGATTTAAGAGAGCAATTGAAAAAGGAGTTTTTGGAGAATTTCAATGAATTAATTAATAATTATGCAAAAGAAGATAAAAAATATAAGGTTTTTGAAGATAAGGAGATTATTGTAACTGATAATTCTATAGAAGGTGAAAAAGAGGCTATAAGGCTTATTAATGAGAGTGATGATTTAAAGGTTTGGGTGGATGCTATACCTTCTTTTAAAATTGATTTCAATGAACTTGTTTTGTTTAAGAATATTTGGTGGGGTATAGATCAATGCTCTATAGGTAAGTTTGTTGATTGCTTTAAATCCAAGGGCTTTAGGTTCAATACAAGGGCTTTAGGGGGGTATTTTTTAATAGAAGTAGATACTGGAAAGAATATATTTTATAGGGGTGAAATTAAGCCCATTAATGTAAAATTCTTAGTTTCTAAATAAGATAGTGAAAAAGTTTTTTCACTTTTTGGTGGACGTATAACTACAGAACAATAATGTATTTAAATAAAATCGTTTCTATGAAATTCCTAAAATGATTTCGCAGCTAACATACGAACAAATTGTAGAAAAGATAAGGAAAGAGAAGGGTTTAAGTGAAGTTGAGATTAATTCTAGAGTAAATGATAAATTATCCAAACTATCTGATTTAATAAGCAGGAATGGGGCTTTACATATAATAGCAAATGAGCTTGGGGTAAGTGTTTTTGAGGATTATTCTGGAAAAGACTTTAAGATTGAAGAATTGAGAGATGGGATGAGGAATATTTCTTTTAATTGTAAGCTGTTAAGAATGGATGCAATAAGATCTTATAACAAAAACGGAAGAAGCGGAAGGGTTGCTAATTTAATTGTGGGGGATGATACACAGGCGATGAGGGTTGTTATATGGGATGAGACTTTAATTGATGATATAGCGAAAGGGTTGGTTCCTAGCGGGTCTATTTTACATGTTTCTGGTGGAGGAACAAGACAGAATAATGGAAAGAAGGAAGTTCATCTTGGAAAGGGCGCAAAAATAGATTTAAATCCTAAGGGTGTTAAATTTGAAAACGTTGTTGAGCAGGAAGAAACAGTAGTTATCAAGAAAAAGATTGTAGAATTAATGGAAAATGATTCTAATGTAAGCATAACTGGAACTGTTGTGCAGGTTTTTGAGCCAAGATTTTATGAATCCTGTAGTAATTGCAATAAAAAGGTTGAGATGAGGGAAGGAAGAAGTTTTTGTCAGATACATGGTTTTGTAAGCGGGACTTTTGTGCCTATTTTGAATGTTTATTTCGATGATGGGACTGAAAACATAAGAGCAACAGCGTTTAGAGAGAATGCTGCTCGTGTTTTAGGGAGAGGGATTGATGAGGTTAAATTGTTAAAAGATGATGTAAGCGGATTTGAAAAGATAAAGAATGAAGTTAATGGAAAACAATTTACTTTTGTAGGAAAAGTGCAAAAGAATGATATGTTTAATAGGAAAGAGTTCACTGTAAATACTGTGCAAGAGATTGATCCTGTTTTATTAGTAAAAGAGATTGAAGTTACTGCGAGATGAATATGAAATATTGGATTAAGGGCGGATTGATTAGCTTTGTTATTGGTGTTTTATTGATACTTTTAGCATCTTTTTTATAGGGGGTAAGTGTGTTGGGTTAAGTCAAGATGGAACTAGTTGTAGTTCGCCTCAAGGCTTTGATGCTTTTGTTATTAATCTTACTTTCTTTGGGGATAATTTTGGTAAGGTGCTAATTTATTTTATTCTTCCTTTGGTTATTTTGGGAGCATTGGTTGGATTATTGAAAAAATAAGATCTAAGTAAGGGAAAGTAAAACAATAAAAAAATCGCAAATTTATTTATTAATATCTTTTCTTAATTTGTAGGCTTTTTCTGCATCTTTTAATATAGAAGTGTCAATTTCATGGATGAACATTGCTTCTTTATTGTTATTTAATTTTTTTATAACTCCTTTGAATGGTTCTGTTATTTGTGAATGACCTACTGATGTATCTTTTGTTTTTGTAAATTGAATTTCACCGGCAGTGTTACAAAATATTAGGATTATTTCTTCTTCAAATGCTCTTTCAATACAAAGGGAATCTATTAATTTAACTTCTGAATCTTTATTGTATTTTAAGCCTTCTCTTGCATCCTGATACGACCAATTTGCAGGGCAGATTATTATTTCTGCTCCTTTCTTTTTTAAATTCCTAAATATTTCTGGGAACATTAAATCCCAACATAAGATAAGACCTATTTTTATGTGTTTTAGATTTATTACTGTTGTATGTTTCCCTTTCTTGACTATTCCTCTTTCATTTATCCATAAATGTTCTTTTTGGTATTTCCCTTTAATTTTTCCATTTGAATCGATATAATAAGAGGTATTGTGCTTCTTTTTGTTTAGATATTCAATTATAGAGCCAGCAATGATGCCTATTGAATATTTTTTTGCTAATGCCTTAATTTTTATTAATCCTTTTCTTTCTGAGTAACTAAACTCTTTTTTGAATGAACAGTTTCTTGAAAGAAAGGCTTCTGGAAAGACGATTAAATCTGCTTTTGATTTTGATGCTTTTTTAATAAACTTTTCAACATAAGGTAGATTTTCTTCTGGAATAAATTTCCTTGTTTTAAATTGGACAACAACTATCTTTAGTTTCATTAATGGAATGTATAATGATAATTCTTAAATATTTCTGAATTTTAGCTTATTTTTTTGATGTCTTGATAATGTCTTGTCTAATGTAATATTTGTTTATAGGGCTTGTAGTGTTAAAATTCTCAAGAATTTAGTTCCACTGTAACATATATTTCGGAGATGCGCCAGATTTATATATAAGACGGATATTTAGTATTAAGAGCTAAGCTTTTCTTTTTTAAAGAAAACTTTGGAAAAGAAAGGTAAAAGGCTCAAATCTGAAAAAAAGGCGAATAGCAAAAACTTTTCTTTTGATCAAGGTCCAAAGCTCCTTAGGGGGTTTTGAAAAAAAGCTTTGCCAAAAGAGAGTAAGAGACTTCTTAGGAAGTGAAAAAAAAGCCGAAAAGGAAGGAGGAACGTAAAATGGTAGGAAATATACCAATAAAGAAATTTAGAAGTGGTAGTATAGAGGCTGCGATATGGAGTAATAAAAAGGCAGTTAATGGGGCAGAGGTTGAATTTAAGACTGTTAGTTTGGGCCGAAGCTTCATGAAAAAAGGCGAGAATATCTGGAGACATGAGACCATAAACCTGAGGAAGGGAGATTTAGTGAAGGTTATGTTGGTTATACAGAAGGCTCAGGAAGAATTGTTTTTGAAGCATGAGGGGGGTGATGGAAATGAGTGAAGACAAGCAAAAAAAGGAAGTTAAAAAAGAAGAAATTGTTTCTTCAGATAAAGTTAAATCCCTAAATGTTGTTTTAGAAAAGACTTCGGTGGCAACACCGAAAACTCTTGGAATGGAATCTTCTGAAGAGAAGGAAGAAAAGAAGAGGGGTGAAAAGAAGTTTGGTATTGAAGATCTGCCTGGTGTTGGTGCTGCAACTGCTGAAAAATTAAGGGAAGCTGGTTTTCACGATTTAATTTCTATTGCGGTAGCAAGCCCTGGGCAGTTAGTTGAAGCAAGTGGGGTTGGTGAAACTGTTGCTAGAAAAATTATTAATACTGCAAGAGATAAAGCTGGTTTAGGTTTTGAAACTGGTGAAGAATTGTTTAATAAAAGATTAAATGTGACTAAAATCAGCACAGGCAGCAATGAATTTAATAGGTTGCTTGGAGGTGGTGTTGAAACAGGAGCAATTACTGAGGCATTTGGCGCTTATGGATCTGGGAAGACAAGTTTGGCACATCAACTGGCTTTTAATGTTCAATTACCTAAGGATCAAGGTGGTGCTGATGGTATTGCTGTTTACATTGATTCTGAAGGAACTTTGAGACCTGAATACGTAAAACAGATAGCTGAATCAAGAGGTTCTGATGGAACAATTGCCTTAAAAAATTTAATCGGTGTAAGGTCTTTTAACTCGGATCATCAGATGTTACTATCTGAAAAGGTTGAAGATTTAATAAGGCAAGGAAAAAAGGTTAAGCTTGTTATTGTTGATTCATTAACAGGTCATTTCCGTAGCGATTTCGTTGGGAGAGGAATGTTAGCAGATCGACAGCAAAAATTAAACAAACATATGCATTCACTTTTGAATTTAGCTGTAAAAAATGATTTAGCTGTTTATGTGACTAATCAAGTAATGGCAAGGCCTGATACTTTTTTTGGAGACCCTACAGAGGCAATTGGGGGCCACGTGGTGGCCCACGCTTGCGTAGCTACTAACACGTTGTTACAGTTAGGCGATGGATCAATATTGCCTATTGGTGAATTGAAAGGCCCAATTATTATGCCGGGGGTTAACTTCGGAGAGATGCAAGTTAATCTTTCTTATTGTGATTATGGCTCCAGAAGAACAGACATAAAAGAAATTTATGAGATTGATACTGGAAACAAAATCAAAGCTTCAGGAGAGCATAAATTTTTTAGGTTAAATGGCTTTGAAGTGGAAAAAGTTGCAGCCAATAGTCTTGTGAAAGGAGATTATCTAATGCACTTAGATACAATTGAGATTGAAGGAAAATTACAGGAATTGCCTTTGATTGAAAATAAGGCTTTAATACAAATTAGTGAAGAAGGCGGAAATTTCATTAAAGCAGAATTACAAAGATTAGGGTTAAGGAGAATAGATATTTGTAATCAACTTCAAATAAATCAAAGACAATTTAGGAGAGTAGTAAACCAAAACTATCCAACTTATAGCGAAGTTGTAGATACTTTAGTGCAGCAAGGTGTAAACGATAAGGTCTATAGTTATATAGAACCTTGTGAAACAAACAAGCATCGAGTAATAACAATTCCTAAAATATTGGACGAGAAATTTGCACAATTGTTGGGTTATCATCTAGGTGATGGAAATTTAGATAAACGTTCTTTGAGATATAGAGATCAAAGAATAGAACTTATTAAGTATTATGCACAGTTGTGTAAAGACCTGTTCAATATAGAGGGGAAGATAAGTAAAATAAAAGGAAAAAATTGTTATCAACTTTCCATAAATAGCCTTGCAATTAAAGAATTAGTTAGCCAAATAAAAGATAAACTCTTTTTGCTGATTTCAAGATCGCCTAAAGAAATAGTAAGGGCATTCATCCTTGGTTTTATGGATGCGGAGGGTTATGTTGCTAAAAATAGACCTCTAATCGTTCTAACACAAAAGAATGGGCAAGTATTGAATTATCTCCAAATGTTGTTACTTCGATTTAAGATTCGGTCTAAAAGAGTTGTTGTGGAAAAAAAAGATGGAAGAAAATTTGAACAACTGATCTTTCAGGGGAGAGACTTTGTAGATTTTGCAAGAGAGATTGGTGTAACCGCAAGTGATAAGGCGGATATAATGGATGAGTGGTTGTTGGATTGTGAAATGCAGAAACATAACAGGGAGATTATACCTATCTCTAGGGATGCGTTATCTAAGTTTATAGAAGACTGCGGTTTAAAGTCTTCTTTAGTAATGACTTGGAGATCTTCAGATTACAAATTTCTTTCAAGAAGGAATTTAGGAAAAGTCTTTAATGCCTTGAAAATGCTTGAGTTAAATGAAGGGAACAGGGAGAAAGTTAATTTTATGGGTAAGCTTCTTTCTGGAGAGGTAAGATGGGAAAAGGTTAAAGACATAAAAGTGATGGAGAACAATGAACCTTTGTATGATATAAGCGTTTCCGGCTTAACAAATTACATAGCTAATGGCTTTGTAGTTAGCAACTCAACTTATAGACTGTATTTAAGACGTGGGAAGAAAGGAACAAGAGTTGCTAAATTAGTTGATGCACCGGCATTACCTGAAGGAGAAATTGTTTTCCAAATTACAGAAAAGGGCATTCAAGATGTCCAAGTTTAATTTTTTCTTTTTTTAATTTTACAAACCAGCATTTAGAAGATATGCTCCTAAAAAAATTATCAACATAAAAAATACTTTCTGTAAAATAATCTTTTTGTTCAAATCTTCCTTGATTAGATGGGGGAAAAATAGAGTAAGACCGATTCCAATTAAGAATGCAAAAAGTGGCTGAAAACCATTGATTACCCAAACCAGCGCTAAAGGGGCTAGTAATATTGCAAATGTAAAAATAATTGTTGCGGTTATATTCACTACTTCATTTATTACATTTAATCCAATTATTGACCCGCTATTCCTCTTAAAAGCTAATAAGAAATCTTTTCTGTAAGACTTTACAAACGTCAATAAGATTAATCCGAAGATTAGGATTCCTGTGTATTGCCAAAAACTAACTGTCCAAAAATCAAGTTTTATTGCAAAAAATTTAAAAAATAAGGAATTTAAAGCCACTATAAAAGAAGCAAGTAATTGTAAAAATAAAACGTCTTTTGTCAAATGCAGTTTTCTTTCATTAATCTTAAGAGAGATGCCGACTGCCCCAAATATTATTAATAATGAACCGATAATCTGCGTCTTGAATAGGGTTTCTCCCAAAACAAAAAAAGCAAGAAAATAAGAGAACACAGAAACTGTTTGAAATATGGGAACAACTAAAGATGCATCCGCTTTACTTAGTGCTTTGAAATAAGGAAAGAGATAAATTATGTATAAGAAACTATTAAGGATAATAAGTGAAGCTGTAGTCCAATTTAGAGATAATACTTGTGGCTTAAATAGAACAATTAAAGCAGCAACAGGTAGTCCAATTAGAGAAGAATAAATAATAAGAGTTCCGACATTTGATTTGAAATACTTTGAAACTAAGAACTTATCTATAAAATTACTAATTGCCCAAAGCAAGGGTGCAAATATGGCAATAATAAACCAGTTCATAAGAGTATAATTATTAATTGACTTTTAAAGGTTTTTACTTTTTTTTAAAATCGCTCCTGCGAGGATTTGAACCTCGGTCTCCAGCTCCGCAAGCTAGAATACTATCCAGGCTATACTACAGGAGCACTAGATTTCTTAAATAAAATCACTTTAAAAAGTTTTAGTTAATTATTTCGTTTTCTGAAGCTTTTTTCTTTTTATTCTCTATTATTTTTTGTGCTTCAGTGCTTTCAAGAAAATTATCTGGAGAAACCACACTCTTACCCAACTTTTTCTCTATATCTTTTCTAGTAGCGCCTGCAACGTTTCCCCCTTCTTTTGCATCTTTTTTAAGTTCTATAAATTCTTGAGAATCTCGTTCTTTAGTGAACTTGGTAGTGGTCGCTTCTCCTAACATAGTGAGAATAAGTTCAATATCATCCATGTGATCTCGAAGATTTTCATGCTTTAAACCTTTGAACTTTTTATACTCGCTTGGATTTAAACCAAATGTTGCCTTGGAAATTTCGGCAGTTAATATTGCAAATTCTTTTTCTTCTTGGGCTCCTCGCTTATTCCATTCGTCAGTTAATTCATTCCTTACAGCTATCCCTCTTACTCTTTTTTCAACCCATTCATTAGAATATCCTTTTTGCTTGTAAATTTCTTTCATGCGTTTTTGAGCTAATTCTGGATTTTCTATTTCTTTAACTCTATCGTAACCTACTTTTGCTAACCACAATTTGAAGGGTTCTGCCTTAGGGGATGGGATAGATTGAATTATTCGAAATGCTCCTTCCGTATTAACACAGTTCATCTTTTGTTTTCCACCTGAAGTTTCTACCGGAAGGGTATATACAATTTGTATCCACCCTTGAGATAATTGTTTATCCCTTTGCCTCATTTTATTGATATATTGTTTAGGATCACTAGAATCAGTGAGTATAGAGACTATATCTTCAACTACGAACCACCATTCGTTATTATGCCAAGTTCTTCGAATATTTTTGCCTTGGAAAACCACCATTGCATTACTTGTGTTCATCTTTACCTCTGAGATAACTACCTGTTAAATTATTAGGTTTTAAGATTTTTGTAGCTACTAGGCACAATTTTTTGAATGAATTGTATGTTCTTTCCATTTTGTTCAAACCAAAATCCTTCTGATATCCTTATAAGTTCTACAGACTATCTTGTTCAATGGCTTTAAAAAGTTTTATAAATGGTTGAAATGGTTCTTAATCATGGAAAAATTGGCTTGTAGCTCGTGCAGAAAGGAAATTGTAAATGATCCTGGTTCTGTTAGTTTTGTGTGCCCTCAATGCGACAAGGCAAAGATTTCAAGATGTAAAAACTGCAGGGAAGTAAGCGCAAGATATACTTGCGAATGTGGTATTACAGGCCCTAATTAAGAGGTTTTATGGCTAAAGTAATAATTACATTTAGAATTATGCCTGAAGGTGTAGATGTTAGTTTTGATGATTTAAAAGGTTTGATTATTAAGAAAATAACTAATTTTGGTGGAATAATTACTGAAGAAAAAAAAGAACCTGTTGCTTTTGGTTTATCTTCTTTGAATATAACTTTTAATTTAGATGAGAATAAAGGAGATACTGAAAAATTAGAAGATGATATTTGTAAAATAGAAGGGGTTCAAAGCTGTAGTGTTATATCTGTTAGTAGGGCGATGGGTTAGGTTTAAATATTCTATAAATCTAAGATTTTTATGGCAAAAGAGTTATTTTCACCGCAACAATTAAAGGAATTACAAGAGATATCTAAATTACAAGGGGAAGAGCAACAGAAAAAGTTCAATGAATTCCTTAAAAAGTGCACGCCTGAGCAGGTTGAATCTTTAAAAAAACAAACTAGTGGTGGTGAGTGTCCTTTTTGTTTAATAAGAGATGGAAAGTTAAAAAGCAATATTTTGTATAAAGATGATAAAGTAATGGTGGTTTTTGATATTAACCCTGCAAGCAAGGGACACATGCTAATTGTTCCGTTGCAGCATGAAGGTTCTATAATAAGATCAAAAGATTATGAAAAAATAATGAAAGTGGTGCAGAAATGCGGACAAGTGGTTTTTGATATTTTAAAGGTTGAAGGTGTAAACGTTTTAATTGGTGATGGTGCAAGTGCTGGGCAGAAGGTAGCTCATGGTTATGTGCATGTTATTCCAAGAAGTGATGGAGATAAGGTTAATTTTAATTGGGACAAGGCTGAAGTAGACATGAAAGAGTATGATAAGTTAGCAAAGGATTTTTCAAGTAAGCTAAAAGAAATTAAAACATTGGAAGTCAAGCCTGTGAAAATTATTACAAAATTAAAAGACTTTGAGCATTCTGAGAGAATTCCTTAAAAATAAATTATTGTGATTAAAATATTTATGTTAAACATTGTTAAAAGATAGGCTATAAGAAACATAGGCACAAAAGGGATACCTTCTTTTACTTTTACTTGTTTTATATTTGAGCTTTTTAATTTTAGTATTTGCTCTTCTTCTATACCTAGTGTTGAAATATTAAATTTGTTTCTTATTGCTTTATCAATTATCCAATCGCCAGGTGTTAATTTGTTCACTTTAATGGTTTTTATCATTGATATGTTTTCTATGGATTTAAATATTAAGTGCAATATAGGTGTTATTAATAAAAATGTTGATAATGAGTAGAGAATTGCTTTTAGTAAATTGTTTTGTTGTTGATAACTTAGAATAAATATTAATATTCCAAAGAAGATAAATAAACTTAAGCTTAGTTTGTATTCTTTTGCATTTAATCTTAGTTGTTTTATAAATTCTTTGAATTTTTTAATGATAATTATTAAAGCGTAGATTATACCTATTAATGCACCTACTATAATAAGATTAATCAAGAAATTTAATGATGCGTTCAGGAATAATTGTTCTTTTAATGGAAAGGCTAATGGTATTGACAATGCAATTAATAATTTTGTATCTCCGCCACCCCATTGCCTTAAGTAGTAAAGAGCAAATGCAAGGATTGTTAATGGAATAAATGTTTTTAGGGAGCTTATTAATGGTGCGAATGTCTGGTATATTAATGAATAAATTATTATTGTAATTAAAGATATTGAAAAAAGGGCAATGTTTGCTGTATCTAAAACCTCTCTTCTTTTAAGGTCTGTTATTGTTGACAGGATTAAGACGATTAAAGCATAGGTAAACAATAGTATTTCTAACATAATCCTTTAAGATGCATTAGATTTATAAATTTTTTTAAAGCTGTTTGCTTATGGTAATTGTTGTCGGAGGAGGTCCTAGCGGAAGTTATTTGAGCTATTTGTTGGCTAAAGATGGGTTTAAGGTGAAATTATTAGAAGAGCATAAGGTAATAGGCAAGCCTGTTCAATGCACAGGGGTGGTTACTGAGGCAATAGATGATGTCTTGAAGTTAGATGAGTCTGTAATTGTAAACAAGATAAAAAGAGTTAGGGTTCATTTTAATGGCGATTCTGTGGATGTTAATCTTGGAAAAGGGGATTATATTTTAGACAGATGCGGGTTTGATAAATATTTAAATGAGATGGCTAGAAGTGAAGGTGCTGAAATATTAATGAATTGCAGATTGAATTCTGCGTCTTTTAAAGAGAAGATTAATTGTGATACTACAAAAGGAAATTTACAAGATGATATTTTAGTTGGGGCTGATGGGCCTTATTCAAGGGTTGGAAATTCTTTTAATATGTTAAATGGAAGGAAATATAAAACTGCAATACAATATAGGGTAAGCGGTGATTTTGATAGTGAAGTTTATAATGTATACTTAGGCTATGGTGAATTTGGATGGGTTGTTCCTGAAACTAAAAAATATGCGAGAGTTGGGATTGTAGGGGATAATAATTTAAATTTTGAGTTTAATCGTTTGTTAAAAACTGTTAGGGTAAAGAAAAAATTAGAAAATCAAACGGGGATGATTCCTTTGTTTAATTTTAATATTCCTTTAAGCCTTAATAATAAAGTATTTTTGACAGGAGATGCTGCTGGTTTAGTTAAGGGTTCTACTCATGGGGGTATCGTGTATGGGTTAAATGCAGCAAAAATATTAAATAAAGTTTTGAAAGATGGTGGGGATTATGATAAAATTATTAAGAAAACTATTGGAAAAGAATTAAGTATTAGTTTAAGGATAAGGCAGATAATGGGTTGTTTTAAGGATGAAGATTATAGTTATTTGATGAAACTGTTTAAACAGGAAAAGGTTCTTGATTTAATGAAGTTGTATAATCGAGATTTTCCTTCTAAATTTTTATTTAAATTAATTTTAACTGAACCAAGATTTTTGAAGTTTCTTAAACAAATGGCAATTTAATTGGTGTTTTTAAATAATCTAAAATTGCAGGGTCTTTCATAAAATCTGTTAATAAATTACAAAACCCTAATGTTGGAACTGTTAAGATTAATAATATTATAACTGCATAGATAATTGGAATTATTAGAGAAGTGTATTCACTGTATTTACTTGCGAATAAGATTATAAAAACCATTAAGCCAAAGTAAAATATCATGTAAACTGGATTGAGTAAAAATAAAGGAGAGAGAAGAGCAGCTATTGTTGCGGTTATTCCTTTCAAAGCTGTTTTGCTTTCCATTATTATGAAGAAAGTAAATAAGGCCATTATTGGAGCCATAGTTAATTGTATCTGGGCTGATGCTGATGCTCCTGCAATAATTCCACCTATAACATAAGGGCTTATTTTTCCAAAAAAAGTAATTAACAAACCAATAAATGGATAACCCGTCCATCCTACAAAACTGCCAATAGTTCCAAAAAAAGCAGCTGTGAAACCGAGGATATATTTCAGTAATTTTGTCTTGGCTAATATCGCTCCCAGAACGAATACAACGAATAAGTAGTTAGGATTTTCAAATATGATTCGGGCTATCAACCATAGATATTCTATTGATTTTGGTATACATTCACTAATCACAACCATGTTTAGCCTCTTTTGAGCCTTTCTTTTGGAAAATAAACCTTCAGGGAAGAAAGGCCTAACTCAAGAAAACTTTATATATTAATAAAGTTATTTGTTTTGTATGGTAAACAAGAGGGGTGATGTAGATTTCGGTGTTGGAGTTAGCATTTTCGTATTTATAATGGCTTTATTGATTATTATTTACCTTTTATTAATTCCGCCTGAAGAAAGAAATAGAATATTAGAAGATGATGATATTGTTGGAATTGACTGCAGTAAGAACTGCAGAGAGGATGCTGACCAGTGTGTGGATAGATGCAGATCAAATACAAACTGCAGAAGAGAATGTGATTTAGATTTTAGAGATTGCATGGGTGATTGCGACTTTAGAGATGTTGATGGTTTTGAAGGAATAGGGAATTTATTATTAAGCGAAAGCCCTGGCTTAGTAAAGCCTTTGCAAAATTCCAAATTAAGCATAAACCTTAATCCTATATCTTTGTATTCTGAAGTCAACAAAATAAATATTCCTTTATCAAATTCTTTACAAGTAAGTTCTTGGTTGTTTAGTGGGGATGTAAGAAGCATTAATTTTGATCTAGGAAATATTAAAACTATTGGAAAAGTTTCTTTGGTTTTTCTTCCAAGCAAAAGAGATGGTGTGTTGAAGATTGAATTAAATGGAAACATTATTTATGAAGGCGGTGCTGAGGTTAGTGCGTTGCCAATTGAATTACCCATAAATTTATTAAAAGAAGGAAGGAATAAATTAAGCTTTGGTTCAGAAGCAGCAGGACTTGGAAAGAGCTTATTTGTTTTAACTGATGTAAGCTTGTCTGTTGATAGGTTTGAAGATAACTTAAGAAGCAATAGAAATTTTATTTTGATAAAAGATGAAATAGATGGAATGAAAAGGGCGTTTTTAAGTTATTTCTTATCATGCGAGAATATTAATGTGAATCAAGGCGAGTTAAGGATTGATATTAATGGCAAAACTTTATATGATGATACTATTTTTTGTGAAGTTGCAAGACCTAGTATAGATATAAGCAGAAATAGTTTAAGGGAAGGAGAGAATAGATTTGATTTTGTTTTGAAGCCTGTTAGCGGGAATAATTACAAGATTACTGATTTGAAATTAGGCGCTGATATGAGCAGTTTTGATTTCCCTAAGTTCAGATTTGATTTGGGGAGAAGGCAATTTGAAGATGTAGCAAGCGGAAGAGCAGATGTTACTATGAATTTATTATTTCCTGATGCAAGGTTTAGAAAAGAGGCTTCTGTTAATATAAATGGTGTTGAGTTATACTTTAATACTAATGGCGGATTTATGAAGATAGATTTAAGCGATTTCATAGTAGCTGGAACGAATTTTGTTAAGATTGTTCCAAAAGAAATATTTGAGATTGATAGGTTGGATATTCTAATTGAGTAAAATGGAAGAAGAAAAAGATTCAAAGGTTGAGGTAGTTAATAAGGATTCTAAAAACAGTTATATAGGCTTGATTATAATTCTTATTATTTTGGGATCTGTTGGTTATTTTTTTTACGTTGGTGGGTATGGCGGGATAAGCTCTGCAGGTGGTAACTTCTTTTCAAATGCATTTGATAAGGTATTTGGGCCTTTTAAGTCTGCATGGGGGATAGGACAACCAGGAGCAACTCAGGAGATTAAGAAAAAACTGTCAATGGAATTGTATAAAAAACCAGATGCGATAATATTGGGAAGTGCTTTATCTTTTGGTGTGGATATTGAATATGGTGAAGGTGTGGATTTAAGCAAATTTGGAGTTACTAATGTTAAATATGAATGCGGGGTTTATGTTAAGAAAAAAGATAGGTATGAATTATTAATCTCTGGAAATTTTCTTGTTAATCCCAAATATTGTGTTGTTGATGCTGACAAATTGAAAATCTTAAAAGGGAGGGGTGAAAAGGTGTATATTGGGGCTTCTTTGGAATTTTCTAAAACTTCAAATTTTTACAATGATTTTTATATTGTTTCTAAGGAAGTGCCTAAAACTGAAATGGAAAAATTAAAATCCAATAGTATGTCGGAAGACGGCGGGCCATTGAAGGGAGATTTGTTTTTTGCTTCATCGAGAAAGACAAAAGGACCTTTGTTTGGTAATTCAGATGATATTTTAATCTTGGATTTAACTAACAACTGGAGAGACGGGGAAATTATTTTAAAAAATATTCAAGTTATTTTACCTGAAGCTATATCTGAAAAGAATAAATGCAACTGGATAAATCTTGCTAATGGGGTTAAATTGGATAAGGATACTAATGTAGAGCCTTGTTTAATCCAAGTTAACAGCAATGAAAGAGTATTTTCTAGTTCTGCAAATGCCAAAATAGATTATGATTATAGAAGAGAGATTGTAAGCAGCGTAGAGGTGAAAAGCCTGGAGAAGAAAGAAGCAGATATAACGGAGGAGTTTCATGAAAAAGTTTAGTTTGGTATTATTAGTTTTAATCTTGTTTTTAGTTGGCTGCAGTGATTTAAGTAACTTAAGAAAAGAGGTTGATGAAAAATTACTTAATAAAAAAGCTGAAGATATTGAGGTTGTTGATAGTTCCATAAACGGGAGAAATGCAGAATTAAATGTTAAATTAATGTCAGCTTTTTCAAATAAATTCATTGGTGATGACATAAAATTCTCTGTTGGCTTTGGAAAATCTGACTTTTTAAAATTTGACGGGAATCCTTCTTTAGCACAAACACTTTATGTTCCTAATGAAAAGCTTGTAAATCAATTTTCTTCAAGTGAAATTTTAGATAGTATTGAAAAGAAAAAAACATTGAATTCTAAGTTTGAGGTTAAAACAGATAGAATTATACCCACTGCAAGATTAGTGAGCGAATTAAGATACAACAGTTATAATCGGGCTAAATTTAATGGCTGTCTGGTGAATGATGAAGATAATTATGTTAATTATTGCGGTGAGTTTGGTGATAATCTTGTTTCTATTGGGAGATTAAGCGGAAGCGAGGTAAAAGTGAAAGAGCTTTCTGTTTTTGATTATGGAAGCAACAGCAATGGACAATTTATATTGTATCATATTATATTCACTAAAATGAAGAAAGGAGATTTAATTGGGGATGTAGAGTTTAGTTTTGAAAATTTTCCTTTTTCTCCAGCTTTTGATAGATGTATGGCTTCTTTAAGCGACAAAGAAAATAAAATGATTAATTCAATTAGTGAATCTGAAGGAGAAACATATTGTCGAGTTTATTTAAGTGGATTAAATCTTGAAGAAAACAAAAAATTTGAAGGCTATTTATGGATGAAATATGATTTCAAAATGACTGAAGATTTAGTGTTTATGATTGAACCGAAGACGTAATATTTATAAAGGTGTTATGGCTTTAGTTATAATATGAAAAAGGGGTTGTATTTAATGTTAATTGTAGTATCTTTAGTTTTAATTACAGCCTGCAGTAACCTTTCTGGCGGGGGGACAAGTTCAAGTGGTTATTATAAATATACTGGAAGTTCTGCTTTAGATGTTAATTTTGTAAAAGATGCACCTGTTTCTTCTGAGAAGGAATATTATGAACCTGGGGAATTGATAGATACAGAGGTTGAATTGGCCAATAAGGGGACAAAAAGGATATTACCTAATACAATAAGATTAAGATTAACAGGAGATGCGATAATACCTAACTTTTTTATTGGTGCAAAAGAGGTTTTATTTCCTTTATCTTTAGATCCAATAGATGAAGAGACTGGTTATATTGATACGAGAATTGTTGATTTAGGTCCATTAAGATATATAGGGGAAGTCACGAGCAGGAGAAGCAAGGACATAACAGGACAATATTGTTATTATGTTCCGGCTGTTGTGCAAACTAGTGTTGTGTTAAGTGATAGGCAAGAAGATATTCCTGGACAAAATATACAAGCAGGAGATAATCCCCCAAGTGGTGTGCAAGTAACTTCTTTGGAGCAAGAGGTTGTTAAGGTTAGGGTTGGAGACAGAATGGGGACTATGAGATTTAAATTTGTAATTGAAAATGTTGGAAGCGGCTCTATGGTAGATAGCTTACAAGATTGCTGGGATTATGAAAAGAGAAGAAGAGAACAGGTAAGCTTTGTTATAAAAGGAGCTTATCCAATTGTTTGCGAGGAAGGAACTGTTGTTTTAAGAGACAAAAAAAGAACTGTTGATTGCACAATGACTAATATTGACCCTACTAATTTAGGATCTGTAAATCGGGATTTGATAATTATATTAGATAACTTTGCCTATTTAGAAGAGATTCCAGCTGTAACTATTTATTTAGATAAGAAGTATAGTTGAAAATAAATTTAATTTTTTGTTGTGCTAAGAAATTCTATGGTTTTATTTTGTAGGTTTTATCATTAAAAGTTTGTTCAAGAGTTATTCTAGAAAAGATGGAAATACCAGAAATAATTGCTAAACTTAATGCAAGATCATATCTTTTTGAGAATAAATAATTTATTGTAAAACTTATAGCTACTGTTGATGATATATCTGCCAAGTATTCCAAGGATCTAAAAAATTTATCTCGATTGTATAATTTTATTTCTTTCTCAAGATTGTTTTTTAAGAAGTTTGTTATTGGCATGTATCTTTCTTGATTAATCGGTTTTTTATTGTTGTGTTTTAACGAGTCTTAAAATAATAAGCTATTTTGGTGTAGGAATTTCTATTCTAGTAAAGCTTTGACCATAAACTTTCTTTAATCTGGTTTGGGTTTTGTCATTACAAAATAAGTCATAGTTTCTAAAAGCAATAGGGATAATCTATTTTTTGGATTCTTATTTAATTCTTCTTTGTGAGCAAGGTAGTCTTTTATTGGTAATGTGTTTTCACCATGCCTAACTTTTAAATGCCCTGCTCTAGAAAGTTCAAGATTTGTTATTTTTTCTTTAAAGTTTTTCTCCCAAAACTCTATATCTAAATCTGCGATTCCACATGGTTTTAGTATACGGTAAATCTCTGGGAGTGATTTATTTGGGTCTGTATAACTTAAAACATTGAAACTCATAAGATAATGGAATGAATTGTTTGGAATTTGAGGCATATCCTCTAGATTTGCAACCATAAGTCTGTTGAGGGATAAATCTTGTGTTGTATCAAGTTTGGGGGATAAATCTATACCAAATGCAGCAACACCTTCTAATTTGTTTAGATCTCCGACAATAGTGCTAACAAAACATCCTAAATCTGCAGCAATAATTGTTCCTTTTGGATAAATGCTTTTAATTTGGTCTATTCTTTTTCTGACTGAGATGCCGAGCATTTCTTCTTGTAGTTTTAAGCTATGCATTTGTGTTCTTCGTAATCTATATTGTTCAATTTGTCCATTATGGGTGTCTTTTGCAATTCTTTCTAATCTTAAAACTTCGTCCATTAATAAATTCGAGAGACGACGTAATTTAAAGTTAACCTTATTATTACTATTATTAACAGAAACTTTTATATATCTTTTATTACTTGAAGGTTGTAAGGAATTAAAATGAATAAAAAAATTAAAAATTTATTAATGTTGTTTTTAGTTACTATGGTTGCTTTAGTTAGTATAAATGCTGCTTCAGCTTATTATTACAATTATAGATATTATCCTGATATTGGTTATGATTCAGCTTCTTATGATACAAATTTTAATACTGGTGATTATTATTTTAATAAATATGGTTTAGACGGTTATTACAAGAGTTATGATCCTTATGGTGACAGGGGAAGTTTTTATGGCTATAATACAAATAATTTTAATTATAATTCCTATGTTCAAAATTCAGTAGACATAAGGGTTGATAGTAATGGGAGATACAGAAGCTATCCTTATGGAAGTTACGGATATTCTTATGTTTATCCTTACAATTATTATTCAGACAATTACAGATATGGTAATAGTTACAGGGAACCTTATTATGCGAAATACAGAAGCTCTTATTACAATGATTATACTTACGACAATTATGACTACTATGATTCAAGATATTATTACTATAATTAGGAATTCTTATAGGTTTATTTCTTTAAGTGTATTATAACCCTATTCTACGGTTTTTAGCTATAAATCCTATATTTTTAGACTGTCTAATGCCACTTTTCTAACTTTTGTTAGCTTAATATTATCACTTATGATAATAATGATAAAACGAAAGTTTTAAAAAGCTCAATTTATTTGGTTATCTATGAACGCTAGTAAGATTATTCAGATTATGGAAAATATGCACAAAGAGGTTTTTAGTATAAAGGATATAGCTAAAATAATAAGTAAAACTTCAGGATACTCTTCATTAATGATGTTTAGGTTAAAGAAAAGAGGGTTAATTCTTGAAGTTGAGAAGGGAAAATATTCATTAAAAGAAACGAATCCTTATGCGATCTTTTCAAATTTAATATATCCTTGCTACATCTCTTTTTTAACAGCATTCAGTTATTACAACCTGATAACTCAAATACCAAAAAAAATTCAAATTGTATGCTTGAAATCAAAGAAAAAGACAAGTTTTGACTGGTATGATATAAAGTTTATAAAAATGAAACAAAACAGATTTTTTGGATATAAGCGAGAAAAAATTAGCAGAGGATTCATTTTTATTGCAGAAATCGAGAAAGCAATTATTGACTCATTATTTTTGCCAAAATACTGTCCGATAGACGAGACTTATAGGGTATTCAAGGAAATGGAAAACATAAATATCAAAAAATTGATTGATTATGCTTTGATGATGAAAAAGGGTATTGTTTTGAAAAGGTTAGGATATTTACTAGAAAGGTTAGACATAGATATATATGATAAAGTAAAAGATAATATAAACTATAAATATGACTCTTTAGATATTATTTCGAATAATGGAAAAAAGAATAAAAAATGGAGATTAATCATTAATAGGGAGTTGAAATAAAATGCTAAGTAAAGAAGAACTTATAAAAATGAAATCGTTATTAGGATTTAATCTTGGGCAGTTGGAAAAAGACTATTTACAGCATTTGTTTCTTTTGTTTTTATCAAGGCATTTAAAAGATGAATTAGTGTTCAAAGGAGGGACTGCAATACAAAAGGCCTATGGATTAAACAGGTTTTCAGAAGATTTAGATTTTACATTAAACAGGGAAACTAACTCTGATGAGCTAATGGAAAAAATTAAAAAAAATATTAATGATTTTGGGTTTAAAGTAGAATCTAAAATATTATCGAGTAAAATTTCTAAAGGTTATAGACTAATGATAAAAGGACCATTATATGATGGGACAGAAAGGTCAATTGCAAGCTTAAGAATAGAAATAAGCTTGAGAAAAGACATCTTTCTAGATCCTGATATAAAAGAGATTGTTCCTGCTTATGCGGATTTACAGCCCTATATCGTTCTAATAATGAATACAGAAGAAATTTTAGCTGAAAAAATAAGAGCTGTATTTCAGAGGGAGAAAGCAAGAGATGTCTATGATGTATGGTTTTTATTAAAAAAAGGGACAAAAATAAATTATGCTTTTGTCGAGAAGAAAACAGAATTCTATAATATAAGATTTGATAAGAATTCTTTTTTAAAAAGAGTTTCAATAATAAAAAAAATATGGAAAGAAGAGCTATCTGGATATGTTAGTTTCATACCTGATTTTAATGAGGTTTTTACAGCGATTAAGGAGTATCTTGAATGAAAATTTGTAATTGGAGAATCTAAAAAATATAATATTTGAAAACCAATATCACAATTCTAAAGTATTTATATAGCCTGAAGTTTACGTTTCTCTATGGAAATTATAGCGGATTTACAAATACACTCGAGACATTCGAGAGCAACTAGCAAGGATTTAAGCATTGAAAATCTTGAAAAATATGCTAAGATCAAAGGCATTAATTTATTAGGGACTGGAGATTTTCAGCATCCATTACATAGAGAAGAAATCAATTTAAAATTAGAGGAAGATGAGAATGGAATTTTGTGGACTAAAAATAAACTTCCTTTTTTGTGGCAGACAGAAATAAGCTTAATGTTTTCTCAAGGCGGAAAGAGAAGAGCTGTTCATTTGTTAATATTTGCACCTAATAGCAAAACAGCTGATAAGGTAACATCTTTTTTAGGAAGTAGAGGAAGACTAGATTATGATGGAAGACCTATATTTGGGATGAGCTGTAAAGAGTTAGTTAAAAATTTAAAGGATATTGATGATATGATTGAAATTATTCCTGCTCATTGCTTATTACCCAATGAGAAAGTTTTGTGTAACTCCGATGTAAAACCGATTTCAGAAGTAGAAATAGGCGATAAAGTTTTGACACATAATGGAGATTATAAGTCTGTTACGAATACTTTCAATCGTCTTTTTGATGGACAAGCTTATAAAATTAAACCTTATTATTTCACAGAAGGAATTAATATTACTGCTGAACATCCTTTTTTGGCAATTAAAACTGTGAAAAATTGTTCTTATATAGGGGGTTTATGTAAACCTAATAGTATTGCGAAAGGACACCATGCGTGCAAAATTCGTCACTATAAAAAATATGTGCCAAGATGGATCATGGCAAGGGATTTAGAGGTGAATGATGTTTTATTGTATCCTCGATCTAAGAAGGTAACTGACTTAGCTGTTTTAGATTTATTGGAATTTTTGGAAAGAGAAGATTATAGGGTAAAAAATGGTTGTGTGATTTCCATTAAAGGGAGACAGGATAAAACAATAAAACAACTAATAGATATTACTCCAGAATTTTGTCGTTTGATAGGATACTATTTGGCTGAAGGGTATTTGGTAAAGAAGAATAATGTTGTCTTGTTTGCTTTTGCGGAACATGAAGTGGATTATATAAGCGATGTTGTTAATTTGATGTGGAACTGTTTTGGTGTTAGGATAGCAAAAAAAAGACAAAGGTATGGGAGTTATGAGCTCTATTTCTATTCAAAAATAATTGTTGAACTATTTAGTGAACTATTTTATATATCTAATAAGAGTTTAAAAGCACCTTATAAAAAACTTCCTCAGTGGATGTTGTATTTACCAATGTCGAAACAGGTAGAACTCTTTAAGGGGTGGTGGGGTGGTGATACAGGGGTTACTTCTTCTGAACTTTTAGTCCAACAAATGAAATTTATTTGTTTGCGGTTAGGAATTATGCCTTCAGTCAATAGGATAACTAAAGAACAATTTAATAGATATGGGACAAATATTCTAGGAAGGAAGATAGTTGCGTCGAGTGATTCATTTTCTTTACACTGGCTTTCTTTCTATGAGGATAAGTATGGGTTATTAGAAACAAATTTATTTAAAAAATTTAAAACAAAATTATTAAGAAGACACGGATGGATGGACGATGAATTTTTTTATATTCCTATCAAGGATATAAGTCCCTTTAGTTATAAGGGTATGGTTTATAATCTAGAGGTTGAGGACGATAACTCTTATGTAACACCTGCTTCGACGGTTCATAATTGTATGACGCCTTGGTTCGGTTTATATGGCAGTGATTCTGGTTTTGATTCTTTGCAAGAATGCTTTGAAGAACAAACTGATAAAATTTATGCTGTGGAATCTGGAATGAGTGCGGATCCATCAATGTTGTGGAGATTAAAAGAAAAGGTAAACATTGTCAGCTTTAGTGATGCACATTCTTTTTGGCCCTTTCGTTTGGGGAGAGAGGCTACTATATTCGATATTAAAGAGTTAAGCTATGAAAATATTGTAAAAGCGATAAGAACTGGGATTGGACTGAAAAGCACAATCGAAACTTTTCCTGAATACGGAAAATATCATTATGATGGGCATAGAAACTGTAAATTCAGCTGTTCACCTAATGAAACTAAAAACCTTAATGAAATTTGCCCTGTATGTAAAAGTAAATTAACTTTAGGAGTTGAATATAGGATAGAAAAATTAGCAAAGGCTGGAATAGGCTATAAAACAGAGAATGCAAAGCCTTTCTTTAAATTATTACCCCTACAGGAGCTTATTTCCTTTAGTTTAGGGACAGGAATATTAACAAAAAAGGCATGGGGTGTTTATAATAATCTAATTAATGCTTTTGGCAATGAACTTAACATATTATTAGAAGTTAAGAAAGAGGAATTGTTTGATGTTTTAAAGGATGAAAAGTTAGTTGAAATTATATTGAAAAGCAGAGAAGGAAAGTTAAGAGTAAAACCTGGATTTGATGGGGAATATGGAAAAATTGAAATTGAAGAACAATCTAGATTGGTTTAGTAAGCTTTTTAAGAGGATTTTATTACTTGTTTTTAATGAGAAAATTAAATTTACTTTTGTTGTTGTTTTTGGTTCTGTTAATTGGTTGTGCTAAGTATGGCTATAAATCCTCTTATGAAGAGATTAAAGCTCTTGATCAAAAATATGGCGGGGATTTTAGGAACGAAAAATTAAATGAAACCATGATTGCTTTTGACAACTTATCATTAATGCGTGATGATTTAATAGAGTTAAGAGAAAGCTTAGTTGAAAAAGGAATAAATAAAACAAAGAGTGCGATTTTATTAGTTGATGTAAGATTAAACATGATTGAAAGCCAGAAATTCTGGTATGCTGCTAAAAATCTTGGAGATAAAGGGGTAGTAAGTGATGGGTTTAGCTGTAAAGAACTGCCTGAAATTTTATTAGCAAGATCTTATTACAATGAAAGCTATAATTATGGTTTAAAGGCAATTCAAACTATGGATTCTTTATTGATTTATTATCCCGAATCAAGAGAATTGTTTGGTGTTGATAAAGATAAGATTAAATTTTATTATTCACCATTTGGGGATATAACAATTATTATTGAAGAAAATAGTTATGCAATGAAAAAATTCTGTGGGTATAATCTTAATTAACCTATATAATCTGTTTTTTGCTGAATACTTTTGATTGGATTAATTCTTGGCAGTTCTTTTGCCCTTGTTACGAAGTTGTTTTTGCTTTCTTTTAATGGGGATAAATCTAAGGATAAGTTATATTTTTTTGAGATAACTTTAAGTAAGGCTTTTGCACCCATTATACCCAAGTAGGTTGGATGGCCGAATGTTTCAGCTAATAATGCAGATGCTTCTATTTTTCTTTCTTTAGCCATACCCACAAGAAGACCTGAAACACCAATTATAGGACCGACAATACCATAAAGGTTAGGATTAGCTCCGAATTTCTTTAGACTTACTAATTGTTGTTTTGAATTTGCAGTGCAATAAACTTTCGGATCTTTTGGTGGTTGCTGCAGGCCTACACCACCTAAGGTAACTATTTCCTTTACTTTATATTTTTCAAAGACATCTAAGACTAAATCACAGAATTCATAGCAATCTTTTTCATTTATTGGCTGGACATCTCCTGCCATAAACAGGAAATCTTTGTCTTTTACTTTTTTATGGAATACTTGTATTGTTGGCAATTCTACTAAATTTTCTTCATTAACAAAAACAGCATGTGGAAAAGTGTAAGAGTTGATTTCTAATAGCTTTTTTGCGTCAAACTGGTCTACCATAAAATCAACAGCTATCTTGCCAACGTTACCCATTCCTGGCAACCCACCTATAAGGACTGGGTTTTTAATAGATTTTTTAGATAATTCCTTGATTTTAAACATAATAATAAAGATAATCAACCTTGCTTATAAAGATTTGGGTTGTTTTTTTGCAATTCTTCTATAATGTCCGTATTTATCTTCTAATGAGAATTTAGCTGGTTTTGGGCTAATTGTTAGTGTTTTACATATTTTACATTCTTTTTCAAGAGTGTATTCAGAGCATTTTGGACATTTTAATATTTCTGTTTTCATTCTTGTTGCGAAAATCTTGTTTTTAATTTTTTTGCGTCTACAGTGATTAAGTTTGATATTAATTTGTAATCTTCCTCTGCTTTCTTATAATTCTTTGCAATGATTTTAATTCTGTAAATAGGGGCAGAAACATACTGAATTGTTAAATCAATGCTTTTTTCCTTTGCTAATTTTAATGCGTCTAATAGTATTTGTTTTATTCTTTTTATACCATCAAATTCCAAGGATAATAAATTAATCTTTTTTGTTATGGATACAACCTGCGGCTTAATTTTTTCTTTTATAATTTCTAATAATTCCTTTTCAAATTTCTTTTCCAAGTTTAAAGGTTTTATTATACTGTTGTCTTCTACTACTTTTAGGTAAAACTGATGAAGTGAGCCGTAGTTTTCCAATATAAGATTACCTGCTATTTCGTAGGCTTCTTTTATTGTTTTATTTAATTTTTTAGCTACTGTTTCAAGAATCTTTTCAGCTCTTTCTTCCAACATATATTCTGTTTCTTTATTTTTTTTGCTTTGTAGTGATACTCTTCTTAAGGATAAATCAATATGGCCTTTTATTTTATCCACTCTTAGGACTTTACAAACTATTTTCTTGCTTTCCCTTACATAGTCCCTTATGTTTCTTATTCTACCTGCAGCTATTTCTGAGATATGGATTAATCCTTCATTGCTGTTGTATTCATCTAAGGAAACAAAAACAGAATTATGTAGAACGCTTTTAACTGTGCATAAGACTAATTCGCCTTCTTCAGGCATACCTTGTTTTTTATAGTGCATTTTACTCCAGAACTTCTAGGATTCTTGCTTTTATTTTGCCTTTTCCACCTGTTGATTCTGCCAAGACTGTGTCGCAGACTAGACAATTTATATCTGTAGATGGTTTTCCAAATATAATTTGCTCATTTTTGCATTTTGTGCATCTTACTTTTATGAACTTTGAATTTGGTTCTATTAGCATTTTCATAAGTTTAGGTTTAAAAAAGAGATTTATAAGGCTTTTTATCGATACTGAAGCTCCGATTTTAAACCGATCCTTATGAAGTAGAAACTACTAGAACCTGTTTTAACAGGATTCTACTTAATAAATAGGGTATCAAAATCCAAGAAAATTGTATGGTTTGCTAAGTTTGATATC
>Ga0209542_10002070_pt1 | contig 45936 bp, 74 predicted proteins | sample RifCSPhighO2_01_FD_184028 | JGI IMG/M metagenome (GOLD analysis project Ga0209542, IMG submission 184028) | Soil microbial communities from Rifle, Colorado - Rifle CSP2_plank highO2_0.1 (SPAdes) (version 2) | ecosystem: Environmental > Terrestrial > Deep subsurface > Rock core/Sediment ...
ATCTCGGCATCATGATTCAGTTTTTCTTGTATCCCGGCATCTACCTAGAATCGATGGAAAAAGCAAAGGTTTTTCAAACAATAGATGAAAATATCGCGAAAACACCAAACGCGCAATTTATCGAAATGGATCAAGGAAGCAGACCGTTTGTTCAAAATATTTTATCAAATATTCTTTCCTATCTTCGATTAGATATGGATACCTTAAATTTAACAGTAGCAATAGATAAAGAAGAACTCCATGAATTTTTTGTTAATCAAACAAACAAAGCACCAGTCTGTGAACCGGGAAAATCGCCTGATTTTAAAAACCTCGACAATCTGTGCAGACCAGCAGACAAATCAATGGAAACATTTACCGATGAATTTCTCGAGGAAAAAAATCTCACTTTTTTAGAAAAAGATGAGGTTGATCTCGCCAGTATTTACGGATTGGAAGAAAATTCTAAAGGAAAAGTTATGCTCGATAAAGCAAGGAATATTATATCTATCTATCAAATTATTTTGTACGCCTCATTAGGTTTAATCGCCTTCTTCATTTTTTGCATTTTCTTAATTCGCGATAGCAATAAAAAATTCCTTCGCATTATTGGAATAGATGTTCTTATATCAATAATCCTCTCTTTCATTCTCGGATTAATTTTATTCAATCTTGCGAATAATCTATTGTCAGGAAAAAATGAATATATCCTTATCGCCGTCGATGCAATTCTTTCTTCTTTTGTGGAGCAAGCCTTTCTTATCGGAGCAATATTTTTTATTATTTCCATTGTTTTAATCGTCAGTTCTTTTTTTATGAAGCAAAAAAATTTCGTATCATAAAGGAGTATAATATCTAAAATGAATCACAACAACCTCTGCTGATAATACAAACCAAACGCTTTCAATGATCTTTCCCTTAAATGCCAAAATTCTTTTTTCTCGACGCGAATAAATTTCTGCAAATGTTGATGCGCTTTATCTAAATATTCCATTTTATTTTCGAGGCGGAATTTCAATAAATAATACATGGGCACAATCATGCGAATACCGACATCTTTCCAATGAAACAACGGTCGCATATAGGACTCATTTTTTTCACGCAGTACTTTATAATAACCCCAGTTAAGAAGATACTGTGCGGGGTAAAAATTAAATCCAATTTTTTCTTTCATATATGGCTCAAAATAATTATAAGGCAAGTCATTAATCAATGCAGTCTCAACTTCATGGCCGGTAATTTTATTTAAAAAATATTCAAATACCGTCAGTAAATCTTTTAATGCTGTCCTCCACAATTTATCATGGTCAACTGAAAAATCAAGGCGAACTTTAAAATTCGTCGCAATCTGAACTTTTTGCGCGAGATTAGGAATTTTTTCATAGAGATCTGGAAATTTTTCTTTATAAATTTTTGAAAATAATTTCGATCGTTCCAATGAAGAGGGCGCAAACACTTTCGCCAAAATAAGCAGCGACTCACAGCAAGAAATATACGACTTATAACTCCAGAAAATACTAATTTTTTTCTGATCTTCAGTGTACTCTTCACGTAATCCTAACAACATCGTGTGCAGTTTGTTAAACAAATTTCGCAATCCTTCAGAAAAAGGAATATCTTCTGGTTTGATCTCTGGAATTAATCCAAGAATTTGAGGATCGCCATAAATCACCTGGCTTTTATATTTCAATTCATAATATCGCTGCGTTTTCATTAACTTCGGCAATAAATCATACGGAATACAACGAACATCAACATGAAAAAATTTTTTTACATCATACCTCTCACCAGGAAAATACGCAATTTCCATTCCCCCCATACCAATTTCTTTAGAGGCATTATGAGAAATGCTGTCCAAAGTCTCATCACTCAATTTTTCTTTCGTGATGACATAAAAATCAAAGTCATTAAAAGGTATTGCTTTATTATTGATAATTTGAATACTTCCCTCTCCTTTCGCAAATCCTCCGAATAAAATAATTGCAATCAATCGTTCCCTCACATCTCGTTTAAAACTTGTGATAATTTTCTCCATGTAATTTTTTTGGAGGTAATTATCAACATTTTCGCCATAAATCGTGTATTTTCCCATGGGTTATTTCAAAAACATAGAAATTTATTTAAATATTTACCTATTCATCAACACATGAAAAAGATAGTGCTTATTCAACCAAATTATAGATCAGTCTATAGTTATGCGGGAAGTAAGACTGCAACACCCATTTATCCTCCGTTAGGACTTGCCTACTTAGCATCCTATATCAGAAAATTCGGCTATGAAGTGAAAATTATTGAGGCAAACGCCTTAGATTTAATCCATGAACAAATAAAAACAGAAATAAATAATTTTAAGCCGGATTACGTTGCCATGTCGGCGAGTTCTTCGATGATGGACGAAGTTGATGCATTATTGAAATTATGTCCGGATAATACGAAAGCAATCTTGGGAGGCATTCACGCGAGCTCGATGCCCGAGCAAGTGCTGAAAGATTGTCCACGAATAGATATTGTTGTTCGAGGAGAGGGTGAAGAAACAATTGTGAAAATTTTAGCCGGAGAATCATTGGAAAAAATTGATGGAGTCTCTTATAGAAAAGAAGGAAAAATTATTCATAATAGAGACTCAAAATTTATTGAAGACCTTGATTCCTTGCCTTTTCCTGCACGTGACCTATTGCCAATGCATAAATATTTTTCATTCGAGGCACAAAGATATCCTATAGATTACATTGTCTCAGGTAGAGGTTGTCCATATCGCTGTACGTTTTGCGCAGATTTTATAACTTCAGGCAGAAGAATGCGCGCACGAAGCGCTCAAAATATTGTTGCAGAAATACAACATTTAGTCGATACATATGGCACTCAAGAAATTGATTTCCAAGATGATAATTTTACTATCTATCCAAAAAGAATTTATGAATTCTGTAATTTGATGATACAAACAGGATTAAATAAAAAAGTTATCTGGAAAGTTGCAAATGGAGTAAGATGCGATAAACTATCATTGCCAATGTTAAAACATATGAAAAAAGCTGGATGTTATATGTTGTCTTTAGGAATAGAATCCGGTAATCAAGAAGTTTTAGATAGGATGAGAAAGGCAGAAAAATTAGAAGATGTTCGCAAAGCAGCATTCTGGTGCAAGCAAGTCGGCATTAACACCAGAGGACTTTTTATTTTCGGCAATTTAGGTGAAGACGAGCAAACAATGGAAGACACCATAAACTTCGCAAAGAGTCTGCCTTTAGATACTGCAACATTTCATATTATGATTCCAATGCCCGGCACCGAATTATATGATGTTGTACAAAAAGAAGGAAAATTCCTAGATGTAGGTTGGAAAGGATATACTGCTTATTCAGACGGTGCATTCGTTCACGGAAAGGTTACCCCAGAATTAATGACAAGAATGCAAAAAAAAGCGTACAAAGAATTTTATCTCAGGCCAAGTTTCGTCATGAGACGTTTAAAAAAATTGAGAACATTTCATGATGTGAAATTAGTAGTAAAAGGCGGCATAGAAATATTGAAGTTTGCGAAAGCGTGATTAATCCTGACCACAATAACAATAAATCTCAACTTTACTCGCTAAATCCTTATAACCTAATGCTTTCAATTGTTTTTGCACGTGAGGAATTAACTCCCTTGCTTTTTCTTCTAATGTGCTATCAATTTTTATAGCGTAACCTAATTCATTCCTCGCAATTACGTTTCCTACAAAAATATTTCCTCCTGAATCAACATCGCTAACATACCACAATTTTTTCACTTCTTCATTAGAATTATCAAAACGACCCCAAAGAGTATCAAGTTTATCGCGATCTTCTTCGGTAAGAGGAGAATCTTTTTCTTCAAAAAAAACACCTACTCCGTAAAGTATAAATGCATTTCCCATGAAAAATAAATTCAAATTGAATTTAAAAGAATTTATGTGATTTAATAATTAAAAATATCAAACTTAACCGTGCCTTTTTTCAGCGTGCATTGACACGCTAAGCGCGTCGTTTCTTTTTCAGGAAATAAATCTTTCTCTTTTTCATTTTTATCACATAAATTTTTCAATCCGTCAACTACAGTAATCGCGCACGTTCCGCATAATCCATCCTCGCAGCCAAAAACAACACCCAAATCTTCACATTGATTTTTAATGCGTTCGCCATCCTTGACCTCTCGATCTTTCCTCGTTGGTGTAAAAATTATCTTTCCCATTTCACTCTTTAATATAATTACCTTTTAATAATTGTATATAAAGTTTTGTGTTCTTACAGTATCTCCGCAGAGATACTGCTTTAATTATCACTTTATAATTTCTAGAAAAATAAATGAGCTATGGATTGCTCCATAGCTCATGTCCCTAATAGAAAAATGGACGAAATCTGTACTTAAATCTGTTTCTAACAGCTGTAGAGTGGCAACTCATAAAATTATTTCAGCGTTGGTTGAGGCAGGAAGAACAATAAGCTATGTTGAAACAGTGAGCAATAAAGCAGATACATTGCATAGACATCTGAAAAATGTAAACAAGTTAGATTTGAAAAAATCTTTTGAGCTTAACACGAGAAAAGCTCTTTATCGAATGGGATTGGGAAAAGTTGTGCTGGCAGTTGACACCACCCAGGAATTGTACTATGGGAAAAATGGAAAATTAAATGTGAGGCAAATTGAAAGAGGAAAAGGAACTGATGAGCATGTTCATTTGACTGTTGATTGTTCGAGGACAATCAGCGACGCAATGCTAATGCAGATAATAAAAGGATTCTCTTCCTGCCTTTTATTTATGCTTTGCCCCAATTTTAGAAAGCGATATCCTCGAGGAGAATTCTGGAATGATGGATATTTTTGTGCGAGTTGTGGCAGTGATTTTGAAAGAGCTTTGAGATATATCTAAAATCAAGAAATTCATCATGGCTATTTTTAGTTATGGACGCCTCGCTTTTTGCCCGCAGGCAAAAAGCTGCGAACGAAGTGAGCAGCCCTTCAGGGCGAGGGGGATGTCACACTATATTCTCTAAATAAAAATATGTTCGAGCGATTCCTTTACTGGCCGATTATTTCTCATGGCGAATTAACGGATAAAAATAGGAAATTTTGTCGCGATCGATTTTCCTCCTATAATTATGCAGATATTAATTTGGTTCATGCGTTTAAATCAACTCCTCGATCTTCAGCCCTCTATAAAAGGTATAGCGAAACAATCGAAGGCGATAAAGCCTGGGAAAAGTTAGAATTAAAAATTGAAGAGTATATGCGCCAACAAATTTCAAAAGTTCCATTTGTCTTTGTTTATCGAGAACATAATGGCGTGAGTTTTGCAGAATTAATTGGTTCTATTACTAATCCAGAAACACACAGTTATCGTAAATTTCGAGGAAAAATTTTTGCGAGAAAAAATTAAGCCGCAATCTGCGGAACTACTTCATCCACATGGATATAAGGAATAGGTTTATCCGTCCCTGCTTTAACTGCTACTAAATCTTGTCGAGGATTATGCAAATTCGCGAGCATTCGTGCAATCTGTTCTTTTGTCAATAACTCATCCTTATCTTGTTGCATTTCCGGTCTTCTGCTAAAATCCCTCATGTGTCCGATAACTGAAGTCACTCCTTCAAACGTATAGACGATGTCTTCCCATGATTTTATTCTACTCTTCGCATGCTGCCAAACATAACGTGGATCTAAATAAATTTTGTAATTCATTTTGCATAATGCCTGAATTTCATCAGGATACATTTCTATATTTTTCATTGCAGGTTGATCCATCGCTAATTTCTCATAATCTGTTTTATCAAATCGCAACCATCCTTCGCGTGCTGCCTCCTCATACAACGGGGTCCCAGGATAGGGCATGACAACCGTCGATTGATGAATATCTACTAAACCTTTAATCATTAATTCTTTCGCGAGCTTGAACGTCTGCATCGCATCTCTCTTGGTTTCCCACGGATATCCAACCATCATGGTAATATGAACTGTTAATCCAGCATCTTTTGCATCCTTACAATGTTGAAAAACAAGTTTGACATTTGTTCCCTTGTCTAATTTATCAATTGTCTTTTGACATCCAGATTCCAATCCAAATTTCAATAATCTAAATCCAGCTTTCTTCATTAATCGGTACATTGCAGCATCAACCCATCCAAAGCGCATATTACATGAATACATAACTTTTTTATTATAACCAGATTCAATCATCAACTCGCAAAATTTTTTCAACCATGCACCTGGAGGAACTGTTCCAGCATCGTCAAAAATTTCTCGGGCACCTAATGTATCGACGAGATTTTTTACTTCTGCAAAAGTATTTTCCGGACTCCTTTGTTTATACGATCCTTTCGGATATAATGCATGATCCCATACACAAAACGTGCATTTTCCCCAAGCACAATCTCTCGCCGACATAATGTAAAATTGTGGCCTTCCCTTCAAATTAAATTCATCCTGGTAATTCAAATATTTAGTTAAAATTCTGTCAGGAAACGGCGCATCATCTAAATTCTTTCTCAAAACATATCTTCCATTCGGAACAATTTCTCCTTTTTTATTTCTATACCATAAACCATTAGGAACCGGATTTTTCTTATCACCATCTAGCCAATCAACCAATTCCATAAATGCAAAATCAAAATATCCTCCGTTAATCACATAATCCACAGATGATTGTTCCAATGTTTCTCCAGGCAAATAACTCACATGATCCCCGCAAATAACTATTTTTATCCTCGGAAATTTTTGCTTTATATGTTTTATAGCCATCCAATGTTTATTCACAACCGGCGCTTTTGTCTCAAATAAAAAAACATCAGGGTTTTCTCGCACAAGCATTTCGTCAAATTCCTTCCAACCCATATTTTGCGCAATTGCATCTTCCCATAAAACTATATGCCCCACTTTTTTTGCCATCGATGCTGCAGTTCCTAGGACTACAGGATACAAGAAAGTAGGCTTTTCAAAATATTGAAACTGCCTATTCTGACTTAAGAGCGGCGTCCCTAACGGACTTTGTGTCGGAGGAAAACCTACAAGAACTTTCACAGTTTCACCTCAATATAGCAGTCTTTTTTCATTAATCAACTAATAAAATCTATTTTATAAGGTTTATTGTAGTGCTTTTAAAACGCTTTCTTTAATGCAGTTCAGTTAATATTTTGTTAATATACTTCATTCCATCTATTCTTTCCTTTTTACTCATTTTCTCAGGCGGCCGACACCATGTATCTAATTCAATACTTACATAGCCCTCATAATTATCTTTTTTAAGCAACTGAATAAAACTTTTGAAATCAATATTCCCTTTCCTTAAAGGAAGATGATCATCTGCTTTTTTATTATTGTCATGGAGATGCATATTCAAAATCTTTCCTGTTTGTTTTAGTCTATGATAAAAATCTAATGGATCTCCAATAGTATTAGCATGACCAATATCAAAACAAATCCCTATGTCTAAATTTTTTATTAAATCAACAACATCTTGTGTCTCAAGGGGCAGTTCATAAGGTATCTGTCCTCGATGTCCCATAATTGGAAGATTTTCTATACATAATTTAGCTTGTTTAAACGTCCCGTTTAAATTTTCTAACGTGTCACGTGCATGTTCAAGATGATCCCTATAAGTTCTAAAACTTTCAAAGTAACCTCCATGAATAGTAATAATTTTTGCACCAGCTAAAGCAGCAAGATTATAAGTTTTTGTAAGTTCTCGAACGGAAAATTTTCGCACATCATCATCTAAAGTAGCAATGTCAAAAAATCTATTTTGCAGTCTTTTTTCATCATCAAAAAATTTTTTTCTACCATAAATTGAAATAAATTGATTTCTGACATTTTCAGGAGCATGTTCATATAGAGGTAATAAGTGAAAAATGAGCTCCATATTATATCGGTGAGATAAATCTTTGATTCTAAACATCTCTCCCGAAGTGTAACTAGATGGTCCAAAATACGGATAATTTATTATAAGCTCAAGATGCTTTGCCTCTAATGATGCAGCAACTTTAAATTCTTCTTCCCATGATTCTAAATGATACATGCCGACGCGAGAAACTAAACCAATTTTCATTGCAAAAATTCTTCCAATTTAGTCCTATCAATAAAATCCTCGTTATTTTCAGAAACGCAAACTAAATTATCACATCCTTCAAAAGATAAACCTTTCGTAACTATTCTGCATAAATCCTGGTGTTTCAAAAAAGTTGCATTCCCCCACGGATTTTTTGCCGGCTGATTGTCTCTATTAACCGCTCCTAAACGTAAATTTAATATATGCATATCGTGATGATAACATCTTAGAATAACTTCAGAAGTAATTTTTGACTTGCTATAGTTGGAAACTTTTCTTTCTGCATCATCCTTATAATAATCAGGATTTGAATGAACCTTTACCGGAGTTTCTGGATTTATTTTTTCTTTTCGTTCATACATGTTGCTAAAATCATAAACATGAATAGAACTTGAAAAAATTATTCGTTTTACATTATTTTTGCGTGCAGTATAAGCAACTCTTGCAGTAATTTCAGTATTTTCATTCATTTCTTCTCTGGAAATTTTAGGTCCAGCGTATCCGGCTAAATGGATAACAGTATCAACCTCAAAATCTTTAAAATAATCCGAAAAATTATCAGTTAATAAATCGAAAGGATATGAAAACTTTTTATCACATCGATAAATTGTATGACTCTCAGACCTTAAATTTTCTTGGAGCAAGGTTCCTATTAATCCCTCAGATCCAGTAATAAGAATTTTTTGGTTTTTCATTTTATTCTTATCCGATTATCTTATCTAAATTATCTGCTTTTTCGTGAAAAGTTAAACCAGCTATCTTTTCAATTTTATTTACAATAGTTAAATTAAAAACATGGCATAATGCATCCCATTTATTTGGTTTCATAGCACAATCTTTAATTGTCGAATAATGAAGTTTGTAGCGGAATTCATCAATCCATTCAGGCCCTTTTATTTGATCAGGATTTTGCATAAAATTCAGATCCATCATTGTATGACTTTTCCCTGTCAAATTTCCAGAAAATCTTTTAATCTGATGTGTATCGCCAAACGAGCATGCACCAATTAAATGTTTCTTACCATTTCGTGGATTTTCAAAAACGTTCCCTCGTATATTTTTTTGATAATGCTCAATCGACTTTTCATTCGCATCACGAGGTCCTACAAACCATTTTCCAATCTCACTTGTACCATTATAAGCTTCATCAAAATCAAAATATCCCTCATAACTTGGATTTTTTTCAAGAAATTTCCCTAAACCGCTTATATAATAACGATGATCAGTACCTATGATTGCCATGTTATCTGTTGCTTCATGTAGTCCATCATCTAATCCTGTTCGTTCAATATTCCTTTCATAACCAAAAACTAAGAAATGACCTTTATCAGAAAAAACTTCTTGTCCTCGAATTATCATGATTTGTTTATCAGGAATATAAACCGCAACCGGTTGTTTTATATTATATCCGATAAATGTTCGCTCATATCTTTGATTAGGTTGAAAAACAAATTTCTCAAATCGAAAATCATTGCAATTTGCAATACCAAAAACGCCTCCGGCCCCAAGGCCCCGATAAATTATATCTATAGTTTCATCAAATCCAGGATTATTGCCATTTCTTCCGAGATGATTATGCAATGAAACTTTTGATTTTTCCATATTTATCGTATAAAATCCATAAAAAACAGATATTTAAAATTATTTGATAAAATGTTTTATAAGCAAGTAGTGAATTAGTAGTGTAATTTAACTTCGAACTTTTATTTCAAAAGCCATATATGTATTTTTATATCACAATTTTTCTTTAAAATATTTTCTCATTCGATTTCCATAATTTATCAAAAAAAACTACTCGAGCAATAGTATCAAAAATAATCACTTATTTTCAGCTTAAACTCCATCCAAAAAATCCAGAAAAATAGTAATAATGCATCTAAAATAATTAATACAATAGATTCTGAAATAGGAAAATACGATATAAGGCTTAATCCAATCTTTGCATCTAAAAATGGATAAAAGAGCATAGCCCCATCTCGCAATAAAACATCTAACAAAATATGCAAAAAACTTCCTGCGGCAAAAATAAACAAAATTATAGGTAATTTTAAATGCCGCTTTTTGATTTCCTTATTTTTTATTTTTGTTTGCATGGTAATAAACCCGAGGATAAGAAACAACAATGGAACAAACAAAGTGTGCAACAAATTTCTATGTAAATTCGGCATTTGAAATATATATTCCAAATCGGGAAAAATGGAAGCTATAGCCATAATCAAAATATAGTATCGAGGAAATTTTTTATTATCTTTAATAAAAAAATCTCTAAATAACTCAATCAAAATAATTCCAACTAAAACATGAGTTGTTGTATAAGGCATCTCTTTTAGTTATTAAAACAATCAGGTTTTTAAATTTACACAGTTTTTTTAACATACCCAAACAACATTCCAGCACCATACGATAAATGAATTAAAGGATACAATAACGGCAACAAAAACAATGCCGTAGCATCTCTATTTCTCACAGAATCATATAACGCAAAAAAAAGCATCAAAAAAAGATAAGCAATCAGTGGCAAAAAAAGATAAAATCCCCACGATGAATACTGTAATCCAATAACACTCCCAGTAATTGAAGGCTGCATTAAAGAAACTAGCATGAGAGCTAATACATAAACAAAGAAAATACTTGGAATGATAAAATACGGTCGACTAAGTGTTTCAATAAACTTTTCTTTTTTTGGCCTAACTTTCCCATAGTTAAACATTTGTTTCATCAATCCATTAAAAGTAGGTCGTCGTTTATGATACAAAATAAAACGAGGAGTATAAGCAACACTAAAACCAGCTCTCTTAGCATCTGAAATAAATTTCGGATCTTCTCCTGGAAATAATGAGGGATCAAATTTTATTTTTTCTACAGCTGATTTTTTGCAAACGAGATTTGCCGACGTTAATGCAGTCTCATCAACTTGTAATTTTTCTGAATTCAAATCATACCTATTAGACAATTTCCAAGCGCCAAATGTGCTGCTTAATGCATAACCGGACACTTTTGCAAACCATCGATCATCTTTCGGTGTTAACTGCGGCCCACCAACAATATCAATATTAGGATGATTAATGAAAAATTCATCTATTTTTTTCAAATAATCTTTCTCAATAATCGCATCATCATCAAGAAAAACTACAAACTGTCCTTTTGATCGTTCAATTCCCTTATTTCTATTAACCGAAGGATTTGTCCCATAAATAACTAAAACATGATATTCGTGTTTAGGATAATCTAAATTCTTAATGCATTCCAAAATAGGAGCGTCTCTGTTAGGTGCTACCGGAACTATTAAACTGTATTTCATCTTTTTCTTGTAGAAGAAAAAAGTATTATTAAAGATTTATATAAAATTCAATTCCCTTCACGAAAATAATCACTTTTTTGAGAAAATGCTTCCATTCTAAATATCTGTTTATTTAAATTTATAAATCTACCCAAACCAATAACTAGCTTTCATTTTTTCAGGTAATTTTCCATGCAATCGAGCTAAAAATTCAAATGGAGAATGCACTAACCGTAATCTTATAACGGAAAAAAACATTCGTGCAGGAGTTTTTTTCATATTAATATGAGAACCTTTTTTATCATACCATTCCGTAGGTATGGATTTAATGCGTGCATTTTCTCGTCGAGCATAAAACAATAGGTCAACATCAAAGCTCCATTGCGATGATCCGAGTTTATAATAAATTTTTCCGATTAAATCTCGAGAAAATAACTTTGCGCCACACTGTGTATCTCGATAATTTAATAAAAACAATATTCTAACAATTGAATTAAATACTCTACTCATTAATTGTCTCATCACATTTCTCTCATAATTCACTTTGCTTCGTTTGTCCCAGCGATCTGCAATCACTCCGTCATATCCATTGATATGTTTCACTAATCCATAAAACGCATTAGGGGGCGTAGCGTTATCAGCATCTACAAATCCAATGTAATCATTATCGCGAGTCAATGCATCTTTGAAACCCTCAATAACAGCAAATCCCTTCCCTCCTTGCTTATATTTCAAAATAATCAATTCGTCACACATAAATTGCTCAACTACTTCCCGAGTATTATCAATGCATGCGTTTAGCACAACAATTATCTCAAAATCTAAAATATCTGAACTTTTGAGTTGAGAAAAATAATGCAAATAATTTCCCAGTGTTTCCCCTATTCTTTTTGCCTCGTTGTGGGCAGGCATTACAATAGCCACTTTTTTCATACCTTTACACTATTTAACGCTTTAAAAAAATATAATGTATTGAAACTATATGATGAAAAAGAATTATCCTTTATTTTTCCGCATCACCAAAAATATTCCAATAATCGACGGAATTACTCCAACAATAAACAAATTTATCAAAGACATTGAAAATACTTTTGCAGCCTCAACTCCAAATAAACCAAATAAAGCAATCAAAGCAGCTTCGCGAGTTCCCAACCCGCTTATGCTTATCGGAAGTATAGCTACCATGGTACCAATCGGCAAAATAGCGAGATAATAAATAAAATGTAGCTCAATACCCAAAGACAAGCCTATAACATATATTATTCCATATACTAATAGCCAGCTAACAATATTTAAAATAAAAAATAAAAACAAATATCTTTTTTTTGGAACATTTTCATAAAATGAATCAAATGTCAACTTTGCAATGTTTTGGTATTTTTTTCCAATAAACCGATGATAAAAAAATCGTAAAAAATATTTACTATTTTCTTTATTCATGAAAATAAATATACCAATTAAAAAAGCAATAAAAAAAAGCACAATAGTTCCCAAAGGAATATCTAATGTATCTTGGAATACAAAAGAAAAAAAGATCACTAAAAAAATTAAAGACAATGTATCCAAAATTTTGTCAATGGTAAAATTAAATAAGCCTTTTCCAATATTTTTATCATGCGTATATTCTCGGAGATATTCTGCGCGGACAATGCCCCCTGCTTTTGACGGCGTCACAAATCCATAAAAATTAGTAATTAAATTAATTTCAAAGGCTTTTCTGAAAGGAATGGTTATGTTTTGATACACTGCAACCAAATACCACTTAAATGTTTGCACAACTAGCATGATGATTAACAAAACAAATGCAAGAAAAATATAAAATAAATCTGCGTTTTTTATCTCTCCATAAACTTCCGTGAGATCAATGTTAATTAATATGTAAATAAAAAGTGCAATACCAATGATCGGAAATAACCTCTTCCAATGTTTCATTAAACTAATCCTCCTCGGAATATTAGTAACGCAAGAACGCATAACACTATTTCAAATGCGAATAAAAAGTAAACCACGTCATTTTCATAAACTTTTTTCTTAAACTTTTTTAAGATAAATAAACTAACATGAGTCATACCGTAGAGCTTTGGATAAGGCAGTTCCAAACTATTATCTTCATTCGGAATACCAAATGATTGTTTTTTTAATCTTCCCCGAGATTTCAAAAACGTTTCAAGAATAAATGGGATGAAAACAAAAACCGCTATTTTTTCAAAGTTACCAAGAATAGCCATTCCAGCGATCATCGCTCCAATAGAGTAGGTCAAAATGTCACCTGGAAAAACTTTTGCAGGAACTTTGTTGAAAATAAAAAAACCGCACAATGCTGCAACCATGCATAATCCTATAACAGATAACCAAGAATTTCCAGTAATGAATGCAACATAGGATAGGAAACTAATGATGATAATTCCTAAACCCGTTTCTAAACCATTAAACCCTGCGAGCATATTGTACGTCGTTGTCGCGCCAGCAACCCCTATAGGAATTATTAGTAATGGATACAAAATGCCTAAATCGACTAATCCGAAAAAAGGAACATTAACCGCAGATGTACCTGCATTGATTACTACTAAAGGAATTGAAGCGAGAAATGCAAAAATAATTCTAAAATTTACAGATAATCCGCCGTGTTTCCAGCCAAGTAAATCATCGGTAAGTCCAATCATCCCTAATATCAATACAACATTTAATAAAGAAAATATTTTTACATTGACACTATCAATCTGAAAGACAAATGTCCGCAAAGCAATATATGCTAAGACGCCAAAGACAAACGCAAAAACGACGACAATACCTCCAGATGCTGCAACATTTTTAGGATGATTGAATTTATTCATGTCTTCCCATAATAAGCCTATGTGATGACATTTCCGAATCCATTTCGGCAATGCAACCATAATTAAAATAAAACTCAATGCAATAGGCAATAATAACAAGCTCTCCATGAAATTATAGAAATCGATTATTTTTAAATATTCATGCAGGTTATTTTCTCAACAGTTTAAACGCATGATTCCAATGATTATTTTTGAAACCATACAAAATATAAATCATTGCCAATGCTTCTAACAAATATGATTCTTCAATATTTCCTATATCTACAAAATGTTTCCAACCCCATTGCTGGGCAAAATCTTTGACAATCTCTTTCGCATTCTCATCATCACCACAATAAAAAAAATCAGGTTCTCCTTCTTCAAGTTTAGGTGCACACATATAATGGCTTGGAATTGTATTGAATGCCTTGACAACCATAGTTTCAGGTAATTTATCCTGCATTGTCTTTCCGTTTGATTCAGGATATCCAATTTCCATCGTCGGATGATTATCTTCAACAACTAAAGGATTGGTCGTATCAATAACAACTTTTTCAGAAAAATTCTCTTCACCAGCTAATTCCATCGCGCTCTCAATCTCTGTTCCCTTAACTGCCATAACAATTATATCTCCAAACTTTGCAGTTTCTTCAAAACTGCCGATAGATACATTTTCTTTTCCTTGAATAAAATCCTGTAATTTGCTTGGATCCCGCGTTCCAATTTTTACCGAGTGTCCTAAACGCGAAAATCCTTCTGCCAACGCTTTTCCTACAACTCCGCTCCCTAGAATGCCAATTTTTTCATCCATGATATTTTAAAAACAATTTATTATTTAAAGATAACTAATACACTTTGTGTTTATTAAATACAACAATGAGGATGAAAATAAAAATAGCGATTAAAATTCCTCCTAAGATAAAATACGACGAATAATCTGTGTTTTTTTCACAATAAACTTTATCAACAGGTTTTAACTTTTCACTACCGCAGTGATTTAAATCGTAACACGATTTTTTCTGGGCATTATTCACACAAGGGCCGATATTTTTACATACCCACAATTCAAAACATAATTTTCCTAAATAAGGTTTTTTATTTTCAACAACTTCATATTCCTCGCCAAATTCATCTATCGCTAAGCCCTGAATTTTAAAATAAGAAATAAAAAATAAACTAATAACTATTAAAATAAAAATTAAAACATAACTCTCTTTTTTCATGCAAGAAAATCACAAACAAATTATTTAAATTCTTACAATTGCCACTCTAAATATTTTGTTTCGTCAATATCTTGATATTCTTGTTTGATTTGTTCAGTTCCCGTGTATTTCACCTCCCAGATTTTTATTGGACCATACACTCCATTATAATACACAAAATCATCCAAAACCATTCCGCGCGCTTTCAAATCATCAATGATTAAAGCATCTTCAGAATGAGCCAAAGTAAAGTGCGGATATTTGTTTAATGGATCGTCCATAATATATACCTGGCTTAAAAATCCTCTAAATAATCGAGGAGAAATGAAAAATGCTGCCCCCATATCATTCTTTGCAACTCCTTGCCCTTGTTGATCTAAGCGAGGGAAAACAAATGCTGCAGCTTCAATTCCTGTTTTGAAATCTTGTAATTTTCCATTAATACGAAGGTATCGCAAATTAATTTTATGCTGTTGTCCTTGATACACCGCAAGAATATACGGCTGTTCAAAAACTCCTTGTTGATTTTGAGGAATCAAAATTGCTCCTACACCCGCACTACCCTTAGGCAAGAAAATCTCTTTTCCATTTTGCGTGATAACTAAATCTTCATCTAAAGAAACGCCTCCTGTGTATGCATAGATTGTCTGATTTCTAGTTTCCTGAGTCTGTTTTTCATCGAGTAAAAATGTTGCAATCCACGAATAGCGATCATAGTTTAAATCACTACCAATACTTGAAAACGCAGTGTACTTCCCAATGTCAGTTGAATCAATGAGGAAATGAGTAACATTATGGTTATATAAAAATTCTAAAGCGTCTTTTTCATTATCTCCAGTCAACACATGTCTTCCCGTTAAATAATTCCAATAAACTATAGCATTTCCGCCGTCAGTAACTGTAGCTCTATTACCAATACTTTGCATCCAATAACCATAATCCCACCAATGCGCAAATACTGCATCTTCAGTAGTGTTGGTTCGAACCCAATCCATTGCTTTTTGCCACTGAATATTATAGGAAGAAGGAACATAACTAAATGCCTGAACTTTTGTGCTGTTATAGAAAACATAAAAACTGTACAAGCTCGCAATTAACAAGATAATTAATAAAATACCCAACATCATTTTTTTAGATTCTTTCGAATGTGAATAACTGCTGAACGTTTCAACTAATAAAAATGCTGCGAAGATAGGAGCAATCGGTCCCAAGACCATAATTAAACGAACAGCACCGCGTGCAGTAAAAACCGTAATAACAAGCAGTGCAATAACCAAAATATATTCAAATTTTATTTTTTCAAATGAAGTGTCTTGTTTTTTGTAATACTGTGAATAATAATAAATTATTGCGCCTATAAATAATAAGGCAGTTAGATAATAAAATGCCTTACTGATAAAATTCTCGCCGTTGAAAATGCTGTCTCCAGAGTAACGAGAAAAAATCATACCTACTAAAAACAAAACGAAAGCTCCTGTTAATGTCCACGAATCTTTTTTATTCAAATGATTTGTCATTTTTTTGAATAATATAATAGAGCCTGCAAAAAACATCCAGAAAAATAATGGAATGCCTCTAAAATGAGGCCCTAAGCTACCGCTCCATTCTAAGAAATCCGGCTGTTTATTTTCTGCAACAGTTATATTCCATCGTCCGAAAACAGGTTTGAAAATCGTTTGATGGATAACTTTTATTTTCTCAATAATAATCGATGGCCCTAAGAACACAGATGCTAAAACCAGAATTAAAACAATGCCGACAATAATAGATAAAATCGTTTTAGGAATTTTGGATTCATGAAGATATTTTATTTTTGATAATTTTGTTTTGTATAATCCTGCATGAACAAATATAATAAATAAAGTAAAAAACGCAATTCCGGAAGACAATGAAGTAAACATTTCTTCAATATCATAACGTTTAGAGAAGTACATGGTTATCGCGAATGAAAAAATAACCCACATCAAATAAGCCATAAATTCTTTTCTATGAACTTTGTTGACGACAAAAGCTAATAAGACTGAGATTCCCATAGGAATGAATACATACAAAACTCCTCCCCAAATTAAAGCCATAAATGCCGTCGCAATTCCAGCTAATGCGCCGAATAGTATATTGAAATGTATTTTTTCAGATTTCCAGGCTTTAAGGAAAAAATAAAATGTTAAAAACATAAAGAAGAACGCTGCAGATTCTTTCTCAGGAATTCCCGCCACAGTTCTTGACAAGAAAACAGGAATAGTTGCCATAAAGAAAGTTGCAATCAGTGCGATGCAGTTTGCCTTAAGCTTTTCCTCTTTAGACGGTTCAATAAAAACTTCGCGGACAAATAAGAAAAAAGATATGATGGTTAGGGCAAACATGATAACTGGAAAAACAACTCCGGCAAATTCAACACTCGTGTTAAATCCTAAACCTGTAAATAATTTATGAGTTAACACAATTAAATAAGGAAGTAACTTACTTTCTTTAGAATTGTCAAATCCAACTGGCACAAATCTCATTCTGTCGATTTCAGGAAGATCACCTTGCTCGACAATAGTTTTTGCACTGCGTAAGAATAACCACGGGTCTAAATCAGGTCCTAAAGTCCATGTATCTGTAGTTATATCCCATAATCCGGGCTTTCCGCCATAAGCTTCGCCAGGTGTAAAAAGAAATCGTGAAAACGAAGGAATGCCTTGTGAATGATCCATCATCGGCAAACTTCTCAGATAAACACCGAGAAGAATCGCAACAACTAATATAAACAAAACCCAGAGCTGAGAATTTTTTAAAAATTGGACAAACTTTTTTTTACGTGCTTCTAAATCTGATGATCCTAAATCAGTCTTTCCAGCTGTGTTAAATTCTGAGTCCATTATTCTAATAATCGATCAATGTCGTCTAAAAGTTCAGAAGCATTTTTTTCTTTTTCTATAAATTCTTTTTTCCCGCAATAAGGGCAGTCAAAAACATTTTTTGCTTCAAACTTAAAGTTGCAATTTTTGCATATGTAAGCCATTTTTAATTCATTTCTCAGGAAATGAGATAGTTTCTATAGAATAGAATGCTTTTTAAATTTAGTGATAATTTATTGGAATTATTCCGCTGATACTAAAACAACGCCGGTGTGATAAACACTTCTATTAACGCAGCGAAGAATAAAATTATAACTGCTATTATAATAAGATTCAATGAATCCTGCAGTATAATCCAAAATCTATCTGTCTTAACATCATGTTTTATGACAGCAATACTGACAATTCCTCCGGCCATTGCTCCTAAAAAATATGCTCCGATTTCTGGAATGCCGTGAATCATAAATCGCAAAAATGCATACGGCAGTTTGATGAGCTCTGATTTAGAAAAAATTCCAATTGCCGCGCTAATAACACTCGCATTCCATGCAAGAATAAAAATTGCGCCGGCTCCGAAAATCAAAGAAAAAACTAAAGTAAATATTAAGACATACATATTATTCGCGAAAATATTCACAATTTTTTCTTTCGCAGTCAAGAATGCAGTTGTTTTTGAAATTGTTTTAACACCATATTGTGTGACACAATCATCAAAATTCGTCGGTCTATTAATTATACAATACGTCTCAATTTGCGCCCTAAAATTCTGATTGCCATCGTCAAACGCGATATACCAAAATGAAAACGCAACAACAAATCCGAAAAATAAAAACATAAAATAAGATAACGCTTTACTATGTTCCTTCAATAATCTAAGAAAACTGCTTATCTCCATATCCTTCTCTTCCTCATTCTTCAAAGCAAAATACATGAATGGAATTGAAAACATCACGGAAAAAGTAACTACAAGAATTCCAGTGTATTTTGATAAAACAGGATCACCCGAAAAAATCCATTTGGTCAAAATTAATGATAAAGTCCCATGAAACGCGCCGATAAAAAACATTTCCCATGGATGCTTTTCAGCGCGTAATGGATTAACTAAAAGTTCTAACATGCCTCTTTATATAACTCCTTTATAGAATAGTTCTTTTCCCTTTAAATAATTTTATTCATTTCGCACTTTTTTCAATCTCGGCAATCATGCGTTCCATTTCTTTGTGCAAATCTTCAAGGCGTTCGAAAACCTGTCTTTTCCCTTCAGATAATTTCCCTAATTGCTCCTCAATTAACCTTTTCGTATCCGGAATATTTTTTTTAACCAAAGAATTCTTACCAATATCTACAATCAATTCCTTATTTTGTATAGTGACTGGCAGATAAATCTTCTTTCCAATATTAACCAAAATTTCTTGAGCATCTTTCCCCTCAATTTCATTCAAGCTTTCAATTAATCCTTTCAGTTCAACAACATTCTGATCAATTAACCTTAATTGTTCATTTAAATGATTAACTTCCTGTTCCATTATTTGTATTAATTGAATTTGTTCTTGGTCCATGATATAATGACGCATATAAATCTTTTTAAGTGTTTCCACACACCTTTTTTAGTGAAAAGAGATGCTATCTTATTTAGAAAAAAATAATCAGGTATCGTGGTTTATCACCTTGTTTATAGCCGCATTCATCTTTTACATGTCTTCACAGACCTTCCAAGGCGGCGGAGGAAAAGGCTATTTGAGTTATATCTATCATTTTTTTGTTTTTTTTACGCTTGCTTTTTTCCTTTTACTTTCTTCAATAAAGGGAAAACTAAATAAAGAAATTTTTTTCATTTCATTGCTCTTAGCAATACTCTATGGTATGTCTGATGAAGTGCATCAGGCATTTGTTCCTGGAAGATCATCTGATTATAAAGATGTATTAATGGATTCTGTAGGCATTATGGCTGCAGCAGTTATCTATTCATTTAGTATACTTGTAAGAAATAAATCATTATCTTTGCGGTTGTAATCCAAAACCTAAAAATTATTGCAATCCAAATAACTTACTGACAATAATACTTAGTACAATAGACGCGCCAATATACCACCATAGCCATGTATTTGCAATCGCAGTAGCTACAAAGACAGCTTTCATCCATGTAAATAAAAGTAATACAGGGATAATAGTAATAATCATCGGCTTAAACGACTGTCGCATCTGTTCGGGAAAATCTTCCATCATCTTCTTGTTAATCTTCATCATTTTCTCAGGATGATTTTTGTAAAGTTTCATTTCTGCGCGAAGCTTTTTCTGTCGATCTCGAATCTCCTTCATTTTTTCGCGATCAGTCATAAAATATCGTACAACAGTTATGAATAAAGTCATAACTAAAGAAATGAGAATTATCGCAATGCGAGGATACTGCTGAATGAATGCGTCGAATACCATCTTTTATAGTTTTACTAAAGAAAAAGGGTTTTTAAAGACTACTCATCATTCACATTCTAAAAAAGCATCTTGGTGAGCCTGTAATGAATAAATACTTTCTAAAATGTTAAGATATTTTTGTTTTTTAATTTCAGAATCAAAAATTTGAGGTTTAATCTCCAGATAATCATAACATCTTTTTATTTTTCCATCAATATCATTTTCATCTAACCTCTCATACAGTCTGCTCAGGTAAAATGCTCTGCTTCCATGATGATCAGGAATAGCAATACCAAAATTTTCTCCTAAAGAATCTTCTAATATTTATCCACCCATCATTTTTTTCATGGCAGGATTCATATCCAACGCATGCTGTTGCATAATATTTTGATAAAACTGGAACACAATCATTATTCCTAACAATAACGCAGTACCTTCAACCAAAGCACCTAATATATCTGCTAGTGATGCAAGTAATCCAATAGCTACACCGCCCATAATCGTCAATGGCATTACATATCTTGATAAAATAGATTCTAATATTCTTGGATCTTTTCTGAATCCAGGAATTTGCAATCCTGATTTCAATATGTTCCGAGCTTGCGCACTCGCATCCATACCTGATGTCTTAACCCAAAATACCGAGAATAATGAGGCGAAGAAAACATAAAAGATAATATGTCCAAGTGTCTGTCCTAATAGCAACCACTCCCAGCTTCCCTGAATAATTCTGCCAACAATATTTGTTGACCCTATCCAATATAATATTCCTGATGTTGGTTGCCCATTAACTATATTTCCTAAGAACGTAGGTCTGCCTAACCAATTTTGTAATAATCCTCCAAACAATAACAAATTAGCAATCAGTGCAGAAGTTAAAATTACTGGAATAACTGAAGCATAAAAAAATTGCAACGGCCATTTCATGCTATATCCTCGAAGTCGATCATAGCTTAAAGGAATTTCAATTTTCAATCCTTGAGCCCAAACTACAATTAAAAACAAAACAATGGTTGCGATAATCGCGCTCGCAGATAAAATTGCTCCTTGCGAATCAGCATTCATTAAGCTGATAACTAATGCAATAACCTGTCCAGAAGCCTGAAAATTTCCTTCAGGTCCTAAGAAACCAAAGCTTGCTGTTATTAATCGCCAGCCAACTCCTGCAGCGATAAACATACTAACTCCAGATCCAAATCCATATTTCTGGGAAACTTCATCCATGAATAAAATTGCTAAACCGCCTAAGATTAATTGGAAAATAACTATGTACATGAAACCAGGCGCAGCCCTAATTCCACCCATCACGACGTAAATCGTTGATTCAAATAAGATAAAGAATAAAACTAAAAGTCTTTGTAATCCCTGAAAAAATTTTCTCCCTTCAGTTGTAGAGGTATCGATTTCTAATATTTGAGAACCAACAAGTAATTGAAGAATTATCGAAGCCATAACGATGGGCCCGATTCCAAGCGATATAATAGAACCAAAATTAGTTCCAATGATAACTGCTAAAAATTCAAATTGTTCTAAAAATCCAGGATCAGCTCCATACACTGCAATGTTAGATAATATAAAATAGGAAACAAGAATTATCAATGTCCATTTTAATTTTGAATTAAAACTTAAACGCTTCTCTGTAGGACTTTTTACCTCTGGCAAGTTTTTTAAAATATTTCGCAGTTCCATTCATATATTCATAAAAAGAGTGTTTTTAAAGCTTTTCAGACTGCAAAAATCGCCTTAGATATCATCTTAAAACCAGAACGACAATATTTATAATAACAAAAATCAAGGAGAATGTATGAAAGTTCGATATCTTAAAATAGAACTCGACAGAAATTGCACAGAAGAGTATTTTATCGCTATTCCTGCCCGTAGGATAATAAAAAGAAGTATAAATGAATATGTACTGGGAAATGAGTACACACATAGTTCTACGTTGAGAGAAGATATAAATATAGAAGAATATAAACCGCATCTCTACGGTGATTCAAAAATAACACAAGAAAAAAATGGGGAGTACAGTCAAGAAGAAATAGATACATTGGTAGCTACTATTAGTGAAAAATCAAATCTCGTCCACAAAGCAAATGAATTAGAAAGCGGTATAAATCAAACCTTAAATGATCTACTAGGAAGATTAGAATAATAAGTTTATAAAGCATTACTCGCTGATTTTCTGTATGAAAGTTATGTATTACAGGGAAAGAAGAATTTCTGCCGACAGTTGTTCTTCGACGCAGGTTCATCACCATTTCTATATTCCTGATAAACAAGTAAGAATAGAACAAGTAGAAGTTTATCCCAGAACAAAAGCTTCTATTGGTATCTTTAGATATAGGCCTGATAGTGCTGGCAAGCAGTTTCGTCCGCAGGAATCGGACTATACAAAAATATTTTTACGCTGTATAATATAATCATACTGATAACTTAAATTTCTTACTATTAAATTTACGCACATATGATGTTTAAACCAACTTTGGCTTGGGCTTTTCGTTTTAATGCATATATCCTCTAAATCTCTTTGACAATTTGGAGAAATTACTGCTGTAATATTTTCAATAAAGAGATAATCTCCTTCTCTGATAAATTCGTCTCTTGTATTTATCTGATAATCACTTCTAACATAAGAGCTATCTTGATCTTTTTCATAAGTACCTATTTGAACTTCTACTCCTCTAATACAATTTTCCGCATGCAAAAAAGGAATAACTTGTAAGACTAGTAAAAAAATTAAAATTATTTTAAACAAATTTAATCTCCTTATTTTTGCATTGAGCATGTGACATTAAAATGAATTCTTTTTCTCTGTATAATTCAAGAAACCAATAAATAATCCAACAATAACTGAGATTACACCGTATGACTCGTTGTTGAAAGGAAAGGTGGGATAAAGAGATTTTGCTATCAAAAGAGCGACATAAATTAAAATAGCAGAAACTACAAAAACGCGAAATGCTCCTATGAGGTCTTTCACTATATCGTCTGACCAGTATTTCATAAGTTTTATATATAAGTGTGTCTTTAATTAGTTTATCCTATTAAAAAAGAGCATTCAATTTATTCTACTTGTGCGGAGGGGGCATTAAACTATATTTTCTAGAGATTTTCTATATCTGTATAATCGTGTTGAAATAGTCCTTCTATCTCTAACTTCATCACCCTTATGGAAAATTCTATTAATTTCTTTAGCTATTAGTTCGCAATTTGCTTTACCGGGATTTCTAGATCCTGGAGGATTTATATACACTTTTTTTAATGATAGCTGATAAGCATATTTTATTTCTTCGTCAGAATAAGGCGTTTGCCCTTTTTCTACTACCCCCTTTACACCATATTCACTTTTTTCTTTTTTTGATCTATTCTTTAAGAAAGATTGATAACCTTTTGATGAGTCTTCTTTCCTTTTTTCTGCACTTCTCCCATGAACCCCTGTTTTTTCATTATAGGTTTTATTTCCGCTTTTACGACCTGTTTGGATTTTTTGTTCAGTGGTTAAAGCAAAAATACCTTTCTTATTCTCCATTAATATTCTACCATTTTCTTTTCCATTCTGACTCTTATGTTCTTCTCCTAATAATTTTACCTCATCCTCTTTAAGAATACCAGTGTAACTTTCAAATCCCCAGGCGCCGCCATATCCTATTAGTGCTAGAGAGATGGCATTTCTAGAAACAGATTCACTGACATTATATACTACACAAATTTCCAGCTCATCTGATATTTCAGTCAGTGATTTTCCATTTCTATATAAATCAACTAATTCTGGATGTTCTTCTTGCAAGGTTCTACCTAATATTACAGACCTTTTAATTGCTCCAATTTGATCATCTAATATTTTCATATAAAATATTTGGCCTATTAAGGTTTTTAAATCTTGTTCTAAGACGGGCTCTGTTGAAAAAGTCCTCTGAGTAAAATTAATCTACTCAGAGAACATAATAATTTCGAGGTGAAATAAGATATAATAAGAAAACACTTTTGTGAGGTGCGAAGTGAGCCGCAGCGAAGAAAGGGATTTTTTATTTTTCTTCCTTAGGTTTTTTCGCTTCTGGCACTGTTTTTCTTTCAGCCACGACTTTTTCTGGTTTCGCCGCTGCTTTTTCTTTTGGCGCTGCAGTTATTTTTTCAACTTTCTTCTTTATGACTTCAACATCGCCACCAGCTTTTTTTATTTTTTCTAAAGCAGTCTCACTGATTTCTCTAACAACTAATTTCACTTTGCGTATTTCTCCCTCACCAAGAATTTTATAATCCTTTAATTCGAGGGTCCCATTCTCACCATGCTTTTTCATCAAGTGATCATAATTTTTTTCAATAGCGCCCAAGTTCATAACCTTATTTCTGTCTTTCTCCGTTTTCCGACTTGTAACTCCTTTTTTTCCGAAGTAATCGTTTCCATATAATTTATTGACTAAAGTTTTTTTCTGGTCAGCGCGCTTTCCGCTTCCTGCCATTCCCTTTCCTCCTCTATGTCCGCTTCCTTTCCATTTTTTTCTCGCACCATGACCATACGTAGTCTGGCCTCGTTGCCGTTTTGATTTTCGTTGCTTCTTAACTTTGAATCCCATATTATTTTTTAACTCTGTTATATTTTTCTAAAGCATGTGTATAGGAATTATAATTCATATCATCAGGAGTTACAATTCGGCAACCGTCGGGATGAAGTAAAACTTCATGCTCACTGTTTCTTCCGGAAATCTGATTTAAAAACTTATACACCACAAGTTCTATGCTTTTCGATTGTGCTATTGGGCGAATAGTAGTAACCCATGCATCAACACCTGAATCGTACGAATCATGCCGTTGAACAATTAATCGATTATCGATATACTGTCCTTCATCTAATTCTTGGGGGAATGCAGTTAATGCCATATTATTTTTTAACTCCGTTATTTAATGCATTAAATTCGATTTGCGGCGTTATTCCAGATTGTAAGATCAAATCACTTTTCATAATCTCAATATTCTGTTGATTCTTTATCTCGTTAACTCGCTCAGTTAGAATGCTGTCTAATTTTATGTTTTCTGTCAGTCTTAAATTTTTTTTGAGTATCATCGGAATAATGCTGCCTCCTTTAGACGTTTCTCAAACTCATCATAATGCTGATCTCCCTTGAAAACTTCACTATATCCCGTATAGATAACAATTGTTTTTCCTTCTTCTCCTCTCAAATCATATCTACAAATTCGTATTTCTTTTTCATCCGATAATTTTCTTAATGTAACTATTTTATTCCTTAATCTTTGAACAATTAATTCCTCTTCATCAAATATATTTCCCTGAGCAAACTCTTCAAGCGTTCCAATTATCCTTTGCGAATCTGGTGTCATTTTGAATGTTCTCCCCCTTGATACACTTCAATTTTATTTTTTAATACAGCATACTCTTCTTTATCATCTTCAAAGATACTTCTTTGTTCAGAGCAATCAAGACAGTAATTTCCTCCAGTAAAACAGAGTTTGTATTCCTTTTGATGAATAACCTTACTCAGAGGATCAATAGATACTGTTTTTAGTATAGATACTTCATTTTTAGTTACCCATTCTAGAACCTGTCTTCTTGGAATAGATTTTCCTACCGCTAATTCATCAAGCGTTTTAATGTGTATAGTATCTTGTATTACCTCTTGGATTGTTTGTTTGAGTACCATCTTAAATTCCTGCTGCTCGCTGTTTAAATGCCTCGATTTTATTTTTAATATCATTATACTCTGGAAGGTGGGAAGGAAAACCTATTTCTCTAATACATGCAAGAACGTAGCCATCGCCTTTATTTGATAATCGATAATCTCTTTGGTAATTCATTCCAAGTCCAGAAAATCTTATGGTAGTAACAGAACCATCACTAATGGAGTCAATCCATTCAATAACTGGTATTTTTATGAAACTACCAATAGTTAAATCTGTATAAACATTACCGTCCACGCCTCCCAAGGTTCTGTAAGTTACTCTCATCTTACAACATCCTCTCTATCAATTTATTTATGTCCTTACCGTTATTTCCTAAAACTCCTTCAGGATATTGCAGTTTGCTATCAATGCCTTTTCGAGGCGGATGCAATCTGAAAAATGGCTTTAATTTTAAATCCTGTAATTTTTTCCCGTTCTCTAATTCTTCCGCAACTTTTTCAGCGTCGATTTTAAGCTCCCTTCTATCTCCTTCAATTGATTTTGCTCTCGTTGAAATTAATTTAACTAAAACAGCTTTGTCTATTCCGCCGAATGCAACAAAATATTTCACTTTTTGTAACATACCCATTAATGAACTATTTTTCGAATCAACCAAAATGCATGCATATTTTCGTCTTAATTTTAATCGATCTAAAGTACTATGAACATCTTCTTTCACTTTAACCATGCCGTGAATTCTTATTACTGCTATTAATTTTCCGGAGTTAGAACTATCTTTGTCTTTTGTTTTTTTTGTCGTTTGTTTTTTTTCCATATTACTATTCTATGTTTTTTTATTCATTTTTAATCTTATGCAATCTCTATAAAATCCGGTGAGAATCCCAGTTTTACCAGTGCGTTGCGCACGTTTCTGGTATGATCTCCCTGCAGTTCTATTTCACTGCCTTTTATAGTTCCCCCGCAAGCCAATTCATGCTTGAGGTCTTTTGCAACAGATTTCAAGTCCACGCCTTGAAAACCGGAAATTATCGTCGCTAATTTTCCGAATTTTTTCTTCTCCGTTCTTACTCGTATTCTTTGTTCTGTTTTTGTTATTTCCTCGCAAACACAAGCTTGCAAGGGTAATCCGCACTTTGGGCAAATACTCATTATTATTTAGTTCCAACAGTTTTTGATTTATTTAAGCTGTTGAATGTTAATAATCGCGCTATAGTTCTTTTTATCTCTTTCACTTTAATCTTTCCGCCTTTACTTAAATTAACTCGTTCTTTCATTAATTCACTTCGTAATTCCTTAATTTTTTCCTTTCTATCTTTGTTATTCATTTTCTTCATTTCGTTTTTTCTTATTATTGCCATGTTAATTCCTATAAACAGTGTCATGTTTAGTTAAAAAATATTGGGCTGCTTGTTCATCGAGTCGTACAGTCCATCGATCGTATTCAAATCCTTCTCGATGCACATCCATAGCTGTATACAATTCTTTTCTTACTCCTAAATTTTTCACTTCTGAATAATTTTTCCGAGAAATTGTTTCGAAAAGACCAGCATCTCGCACATAAATTCTCTGTTTTTCGTCATCAAATTGTAAACTATCAATATTTCTACCAAGTATTTTTTCTAAATGTTGGTAACATCGTTCAAGTGCAGTGCATTCTTTCATTAACATTATAATCCTGCCTCCGTTAATTTGCTGTTAAATTTTTCATAAGCTTCTTGATCATCTTTATCTGTCAGAGTATATACAGCAAGTAAACGAACATGATACCAAGGATCTTTTTTAACAGGCCTTTCTAAATGGATAATATTTTCACCAAATCGTGCAACTGAGTAGGAATTATTACCAGTTCTATTAATAATTAATTCTTTAAGTTGAGGTGTGTGAACAATTATATCTCCTTGATTTCCTTGTGTTATATTTTCTAATGTTAATTCCATATTAATTTTGTTCTCCATTTAATAATTGACTTAATAAACTAAAATTGAATCTGCTTAATTCTCGCGCATTAAGTTTTTGAAAATATGAATTACAATCTGTACCGTTGATAATATTATATTCTCCAAAATTAATGCTGTTTTCTATAAGAAAATGAGCGGTTTCTCTAGCAATAATATCTATATTTTTTCCTTCTTTGGATAAATGACGCAATTGAGAAAAATATAATTCCACTGAAAATGTTTTATCTCGTCTTCCAAGATAAATTTTATTCATGCAGCTCATCTTACTTTCCTTCCTCCGCAGCCTTCTTCGTCTTCTTAGGTTTTTTAGTGATTGATTTCTTGATGTCTTCATCAATTTGTTTTTGAGGAACTCCTTCCTCTACTTCTTGTTCTACTATCATTGCAGTCCCGTCTTCTTGTGGACTAACATGTGTTGCCATAGTATCTTCTACAGTTTGCATGTCATCTGATTTAGTTTTTTCAGATTTTTTTCTAGGTTTCTTTTCCTTTTCTTTCACATCTTCGACGATAGAAGATGAAATTTTTATTTTCTGTAAAAATTCAGGTGTTATATCAATTCTATCATAAATTTTAGCAGTCGGAGGCATTATAGAAACTTTTATTCCAATCATTCCAGTTTTCGTCAACGCAGTTGCTTGAGCTCGCTCAATTTCCTTGCTTGACTCTCCTGATTTTTTTAAATATCCTTCGGCAAATCTCCAACTTTTAGCTCGATCACTGGGTAGTTTTCCGGATAATCGTAATTCACAACCTAAAGCGCCAGCTTTTATAACTTCCTGTAATTTTTTATATGCAATAACTTTGAATTTTAAATTGCCCATGCGTTCTAAAGCTAAAGCAATGTCATCAGCAACAATTTGCGCATCAAATAAAGGAGTTTCTATTTCTCTGATTTCTATATGCGGATTTTCTAGCTTGAATCTTTTTTTAAGAACAAATGTCAAATCTTCTATTTTTTCTCCTCTTCGTCCAATCACTAATCCTGGTCGTGGAGTGTAAATAATAATCTTTTCTCCAACAGGAGTATATTCGATATCAAGTCTGCTAATTTTCCCTTTACCTAAATCTCGTTTAATAAATTCTTTAATTCCATATTCTTCCTTCTTCAATCGAATAAATTTTCTTTCTTCCATTTTTATTTTTTCTCCCGTAAAAATGGGAGATTGAAAATTATAATTTTCATTTCTTCCATGTTATTATAATATCACATCATTTAATTTATTTTTTATAGTGGGTATATTCGCATCACCAGAAACATTTTGTGAATAATTCCACAACTCTTTTTCTGTATCATAACAAAAATGATTTGCATCATCTATATTTAAAATCAGCCCGTTTCCTGATAATGTATGTTTTACAAAACATTCTGTTTGAGGAGCATAAAATAAATGGAGAGTTTGTGCATGCTTGCCTATTAATACATGTTTTCCATCTCCCATACCCCTATATTGTGAAATAAAAGTTCCATCAAGGTGATGAGATTTACTACAAACTCTAACAACATCTCCCCGAGTTAAATTATCTAAAGTTTCTCCTGCGTTCCATTCTCGCATTTGTATTTGTTTTTGTTGAGTTTCCATTTATTTTCTCCTCCTCCGTAACATTCTGAGTCTTCGTCGGGGTTCATGCCACATGTCAATATGTTGTTGTAATACTGCTAATCGTTCATCGTAAAATTTTGATCCGGGTATATAAATGTCAACGTGAAAACTTGCTCTACCAAGAAAACCTGGGCTGCGTAGATAGAGAGATTCATATTCAAAACAACTAGGATCTATATTCTCCTGGGTCATTGTTAAAGATTCAATATTAGTAGTTCTTCCTCTTAAAAAATAAGTTGTTTCTTGTCGAATAAATTCATACACGTCATCATCAAATCCATATAAAATCATTGGCACTGCTTTTCCAATATCTCTATTAATTGCAACAGATTTTCCCACTAGACTTTTTAATTCCTTATAATTTCTCGGTATAAAATAATGTACTTCTCTCATTGTCTTACATCTCCATCGTCTTCTGTAAAGCATCAATACATGCTTTGGCTAAATTTATAGTTGTTCGTTTTTTTCCTTTAGTTCTACTGTAAACATCTTTGATACCCGCTAATTTCAAAATCTTCTTACATTCATCTCCGATAACTAATCCAGTTCCTTGAGGTGCAGGCATAAGTTTAACTCGTGAACTTCCTGCTTTTCCTTCGACGATAAACGGAACAGTATGGGGCTCTCCACAAACACAGTCAAAGCTCGCACATGCTCTTTTTATTTTTATTAAATTCAACTTTGCTTTTCTAGTTGCTTTAGCTCGAGCAGGCAATGTTTCTTTTGCTCGTCCGTAGCCAATACCAACATATCCATTCTCGTTTCCAACGACACTCATACATGAGAATGTAGGAACATTTCCTTCAGCAGTTTTTCGTTGTGTCTGTCTCCATGCTCGTCGTTTTCCACCACCAAACTTTCCTTTTGCCTGACCAATATTTAAAATTTCTGATTTTAAGCTAATTAATGAATCAACAATTTCTGGTTCAAGTATTTTTAATTGTAAAGCTTCATCTAAACTAGTGATTTTCTTTTCCTTTACTAATACCCCCAACTTTGTTTTTGGTTTCCAATCTTCAATATGTTTGTCATGTGCTTCTTTTATTCTATTCTCTCGAATTTTTTCAATATCAAATTCTGCAACGCTTTCAGATGACTTTTGTTTCATGTCTTCCTCCATATCTATTTAGATAACAAATTACTAACTTAGGATGTAATGCCCCAGTCCAGTTTGTCGTCGGAATCCCTTCATGTTCAGGGACATTTATTTGATATGAATAATTTTTAATATTTTGCGCAGATGTTTTCTGATGCAACTTGTAAAATGAATCTACATATTTTATGATTATTTTATTTCCATTTTGAGTAAAAGTTAATGGCGTAGGTCTTTCTAAAAGTACATCAACAAATTCTATGCATCGTTCTTCTAATTTTATTCGTTCAGTCATTTTATTTTAATCCCTCGACATTTTTTTTAACTGCCGCAAAAAAAGGAAATTTTTCAATTTTACCTTTTTCCGGAGCAACTTTTTCGTCAAATGGTATTTTCATTCCTGCATCAGCAAATCCTTTTACTGCCGCATAAATTCTTGAGCCTTTAGTATTAGGTATTAATCCAGCATCTAAAATAATTCGTCCTTTTATTTTTCCTGAAACTTTTTTACCTAGTGCAATGCCTCCAAGATATGCTGCACTCACTGACTTTAAACTCCCATCTTTTTCTTTAGGCCAGCCATGTTTCAACAAACTTTTCGTACTAAAGCTTTGTACAACCGTATCTTGAGCCTGAATATCTTCAACAACTTGAAGCATTAAATACTTATTGCTTTTTCTGACGACAAAACGCGGAGATCTACTCTTAAGTAAAACCAATCTTTTTCGATAGTCGGTCTTACCTTCTATTCTTCGTTTTTTGTATAGTTTTATTTGTTTTTTCATTTTTTACTTTTCTTCCTTTTTGGAGCTACCTTTTTAATTTTTGTATCAACTTTCGTTGCCTTAACCTGCGGACTCAGATTATCGACATCTATTTCAATCATCCGAAGATAATCTTTAAGATTGTTCTTACTTTTAAAAGCACGTGCTCTGATTTTTTTTCGCAAATCTCTATAAACCTCCTGCTGGATAACTTTTCTTCCTTTTAGGAAAGCTATATAATTTCTTAATTTTCGAGTTAATTTAACATATTCCTGTTTTCGATCCCGCACATTTCTTTTGATATTTCCAGGGCCTATTTTTCTTTTAATTCTAATGACAATCTTTCTGCCATTAATTGGTCTGATGCGAATAATTCCATCTTTGTGCAGAATCTGTATATCTTGTTTCGTGATAGCTTCTTTAATTTGATCTAATGCTTCTGGCGAAAAAATAATTCTATTTTTTCCCACGCGTAATACTTTCGATGCTAATGCTTTTTTATGTCCCAGGTTCATTTTTTGTCCTCTGTAGGTTTAATAGTAGTTTTATTATCATCAGCTTTATTTTCTTCAACTTTTTCATCAGGCTTTTCTTTCTCGTTTTTCTTTTCTTCTGATTCTTTTTCTTTAGCTTTTTTTTCTTCATCTTCTTTTTTCTTTATTGCATCTTCTTTCTCTTTCAGTTTTTTTTCTTTTTCAGATTTTTCCATCATTTTATTTTTTTGTGCAAATTCAACATTCTTCATGAATTTTTTTGCGTTAAAATTTATGAGCGTTATTTTATTAGCAAGTACAAATGTAGCTATTTCTTTTTTCTTCTTATTACCTATTCGAGCGAGAATACCAATTTCTTGTTTCGCTAATTTTTTAATATCATTGATTGAATGCACCAATACGGGTTTTAATCCTTTTACTAACCCTTGAACATTTTTATTTTTCTTGAATCCTACTTTAACTTTTACAATTCTACCTTTTTCTTGCAATCTAACCTTGTTATCTCTACCTTTAGCTTTTCGATAAATCAATTTGTTTTTTCGTCGTAATCCAAGTTTTGAATATCTCCAGTATCCTTGCCGTAAAAATGTTTTTCGTGCCATTTACAAATAACTCCTCCCAGGTTTTTCTATAATAAAAATACCGTCCTGATAAACACGGCGGTCTCGTTTTCTAACTTTAGTTCCTTTTTCAATATTAGTTGCAGCCTGTCCAGCTTTCTCAATATCATGCGAAGTGATTTCAACAACATCTTTGATAACCTTAACCTGAACACCCGGAACTAATTTTATCCGTCGATCTTTTTTTTCTCCCAAAAAATTATTGACAACAAATTCATTCTTTTCTTTATCAACATTAACCGTCATCGGGAAATGAACGTTAACAACCTGCAGTTTGTACATGAAATTTTCATCCAGACCTTTAATCATATTCTTCAGATGTGCTTCAAGTGTACCCATTAATCGTCGTTCTATCTTTCGGTTTCTTTGAGTTGACATATTAATCAAGTTACCTTGAATATTGACCTTAATTGAAGGATGAATTTTTCTGTCAATTTCTTTGTCTCCCTTCTTCAATGTTAATGATTCATTTTCATATTGAGCATTGATATCTGAAGGCATTTCTACCGATATAGTTAGTCCATTTTCAGCTTTCTTTAATTTTTTTTCAGCCATTAGTACATGTATGCAATTAAGCATCCTCCAATATTTTTTTCTTCAGCTTCTTTATGTTTCATAAGACCCTTACTTGTAGAGACTATAATGAAACCAAAATCTTTCGCTGGAAGGAATCTTCGAACATAAGAATTCATTCCTTTAACCGGAACGGTGTAACGAGGTTTGATCGCTTTGATAGTGTTAACACGTTTAATATCGATTTTTAATTCCTTGCCTGTAAGAGTATAATCAATATACCCCTCTTCTTTTGCAATGTCCAAAATATTTCGTAATAATTTTGAATGTCGGGTTATAACTATGTCTGATTTGCCCGCTTTCTTTGCGTTCATTATTCTATTCAGTGCGTCTGATATTAAGTCTTGTGACATTTTTTTATGAGTATTTTTTAAATCCTAAATCTTCAGCAATTTCTCTGAAACAGTGTCGGCATAAGTTAATACCGTATCTATTAATCATCGCGCCAAACCGTCCGCATCGCTCGCACTTTTTTTTGGCGATTCCGGCAGTTCTTTCTTTCGGCTTGTTGTGCTTGATCCATTTAGCTCTAATTGCCGGTTTTCTGTTAAATTGCTTTAACATCTTTCTCCAATCACTTGCGGTCATGTTTAAGCTCTTCCTCCATTGCGTAATAGTTGAATAAATTCTGGATGTTCTATTTTCAAAAATTTAATAGTACTCAAATGTTCATGTAATCTATTTTCTGAATTTTGTTTTTCTGTTTTTGAAATTTTAAAATAATTATTTTTTCCAAATGATTCATCAAAATCAACAAAATAATTTTCCTCTCTATCGCCATGTATGTGGAAAGGATAAGTAATCTGGAAAGGATAAGTAATCCATGGGGTAAATTGATTAGAAACTGTTTGAGTAAAGAAAGCAAATTCAGGCCTGTCATTAATATCATCCCGAATTATGTCGTCATATAAAATATCCGTTATATTATTGAATAATTTAGTGCCAGCACGATTTCTTAAATTAATTCGAAGAGTATCTAGAAAAGTAAATAATCGCAAAGCTACTTTTCCTTCATATACTGATTGTGGGTTTGTTGTTATTCCTATCATCTTACATCTAATTTAAAATTTTTTTCTAAGTATACACGAATTTCTTCGGGAGTTACTCGCTGTTTTCTAGGAAATTTCCCTTGTTTTATTTTCTTTAATCCAACGCGTTTTCCTTTTCTCTTAAAGATAAGCATTACTTCAAAACCTAGTATTCCGATATCTCTTTCATATTCTAATCCTGGAACTTCGATATACTCTTTAACTCCAAAGCATAATTGATTTTCCGTAATCTGTCGATCTTTGATCTTATTATCTACTGCTGAAAAAAACCTTTTCAAATAACTATTAATCGCGTCTAAATCTCTGATCGTTATTTTACAACCGCTCTTTTTTCCAGGCGAAATACCGAACGCAGGAATTCTTCTTGTAGATTTTTTTATATATATTGTCCCGCCAGTAATTTTTTTCAATAATTTTATTGATCGTTCAAGTTTATCTTCTGTTCCTCCACAATGTATTACCATTTTCTCAATTTCAATTTCCCGCATAACATTGCCCTTTGATTTTGTTTCCATTTTTTGATTAATTTTATTAATCCATTACGATAACATTTTTTATCCAAACATTTATTTTTTTATTGTCTTTAGTAGTTATTTTGATGAGTTTTTTTCCTCCTCGTTCAACAATTCCATCTATTTTTCCTACAGCTCCAGCGTGTTTTCCTTCTGTCACATAAGCATTTTTTCCACCTTCAATTTTTAAAATTTTATCAATTTTATTCTGTTTCAAATTCATAACAATTGAATCATTAACATTTATTTTTTCTTTAGTGATTATATTTCTTCCATTAATTAAATTAATTTGAATAGTATTTTTTTTCAAAACTTTTTTATCTATTACCTTGTATACTCGTTTTTCTGATTCTTTATCGCTGATTTCCACAAAATTAATTTTTTTAGTTGAAGATAATAATGCTCGATAATTTTTCTTAATCGTAGGAATAGTGATAACATCAAACAGACATATTGGATAATTTTTATCATTAATTAGTCTTTGATTAATCAAAATTTGTTTTTCATTGATTAATTTTTGCAATTCTTTTCTGTTTCCTACTAATTGTAAAATGTCTCTAATAACTACAACTAATGGAATGGATTTTGTCTTGTCATGTGAACTGACTGCTAAGTACTTATTTCCTTTTCTTGGCAGAGGCCAAAATTTTCCAATCGATGATCTTTTAAGGTGCATTTTTTTCCTCCGTCGGCAATTTTTTTATTTTTAATTTTTCTTTTTTATTTTCTTTATCCTCTTTCACTTCAGTTTTTTTCTGTCCCATTTTTCTTTCTAATGCTGTTTTTCTCTTACCATCTTCAAGATTTAGTTCTCTAATTTGAACTTTTGAAGGATGAAAATACATCTTTACTTTTGTACCGTCTTTTTTAGCTCTGAAAATTCCTTCAACACTCAATCGATAATCAGAATAATTCACACTATCCACTTTTCCAGATTTTCCAGAAAATTCTCCTCGCATTACTTTAACAACATCTCCTTTTCTTAAAGGAAAATTTCTCTTTTCATATTTCTTTCGAAGATCTTTTGTAAAGTTCGCTGAAACTAATTTTCTTTTTATATGCAATGGAGCATTATGTCTATATTTGATCTGTTTTCGCGGTTGTTCGCTCGCTTTCCAACTGTTTGAAAATTCTGTTTTCATTTTATAATATCATTTTCGCAATTTTAGCGACGAATGGCCATCGATCTGCTGCCTCCTTCGCAATTGGCCCTTTAACTTGAGTTCCTTTGGGATTTCCCTTGTCATCCTTTAATAAAACAACAGCATTATCCGTGAAAGCGACTCGTTCACCAGTTAATCTTCGGTATGGTTTTTTAATTCTGACTACTACAGCGTCAAAAACTTCTCCTTTCATTTTAGGATCTCCTTTTCTTACAGATACTTTAACCCAATCTGCAATTTTAGCATACTGCTGTCTTCCTCGAACAGTTTTTCCACCACGAACGCTAGTGACGCGAACAATACGTGCGCCGCTATTATCAGCAGCAGTAACATTAGCTCCAATATTCAGTCCTCGTGTTGCCTTAGCAGTTAGTCCTTTCATTGTTTCTTTCCTTTCAGTTTATTTTCAATAGCATTCTCAGTCTTTTCTCTCTGCGCTTTACCAACGACGATAAAATGAATTATCTTACTGATTGGTCGGCATTCTTTAATTTCGATGTAGTCTCCCATTTCAATATCCTTTTGCATACAATCTGGTAACCGTGCGTGTAATTTTGTTTTTCTTTTTGCAAATCTTTCGTATTTTTGAACGTACACTGTTCTTTCAAATTCAATAACTATTCGTTTAGGAAATTTTCTAATTACATTTCCATAAAAGCTTCTACCTCTAAGGCTGATGTTTCCATGTCGAGGACATGCAAAATCATTACATACAGTTTGTTCTGTTTCAATGTTTGTTTTTTGTTCTTTTTCTGCCATGTTAATTTCTTTTTTTATTTCGTTTTATTTGTACTACATAGGTTACACTTTCATTTACATAACTTTTAACTTTAGAAAATGTATCTTCATGTAATGGACTCTCATCTACCACTCCTCCCGCGATATCATCAAATTTACCATTTATCAATTCATATTCATTATCTAAAACGTTATAAGTATCCATATTATTTACAATTGTTGATAGTTCATTCTCAAGGGTAGTCTCATTATCAAGATTTAAATTAGTTCTAGTATAATGAATACCAGGTCCATCACCAAAGCTAATTATAAGTTGGCAATAATCATGTCTACTCCGAATATTTTTAATTTCTCTCAGTTTTCCAACATATATTCTTGTTTTTTTTGCCATATTATTTCTTTCCTCCAGGTACTTGTAGCATTATTTTTACATGACTCCTTTTAATTCTTCCTTGTCCGAAACGTTTGTGCGGTCGTGATGCTAAATTTGCCATGCAAAATAATTTGTATTTTTCAAGTTCCATTTCTTGCGTTAAAGCATTTGCCCGTAAATTTTTAAGTAATCTAATAAATTCTTTTGTTGCCGTAATTGGATATCTTCCAGACATGATGTTTCCTCGTCGGTGAGGTATCTCTCCAATCATAGGAACAGCTCTTTTGAAAGCCATAACTTTTTGTAAATTAGCCAAAGCGTTGTCAATATTTTTATCTCTGATAAAATTACATAAGGCAACAGCATGTTTAGTTGAAATGCCTAAATCATAGCCATTAACAATTGCTTCTGTTTTATTGTTTTTTTCTATTTTAATTTTCTTTTCTTTTTTCTCTGGAGTATCTTTTATTTTTTTATCTTCGGATTTATCTTTCTTAGATTCACTAATAATTTTTTTATCAACTTCTAAAGTTTGTTTAGGTTGATGTACCTGTCCAACTGTATGTGATGGTCGTTCTGTCATTTTATTTCACTGATTTAGATGCACTTGATCGTGTTGCACCTACTCCTGCCGCTCCATGTTTAACTTTTGATCGTGTAGCGGAAAATTCTCCTAATCTATGCCCTAACATTTCGTTCTCTATAATTATTGGAGTAAACGTTTTTCCGTTATGGATTTGGATTTTCATGCCTATCATTTTTGGAACAATAACAATAGTTCTCAAATGCGTTTTTATATACTTATTTTGTTTAATACTTTCATTGCATCGTAAAATAAATCGTTGGATCATATCATATTGTTTCAATACAGTTCTTCGTTCGTTGCTCTTCAATAATTGAGCAAATTCTCTAATTTCCATTGCCTTCAACTCATCAAGAGATTTTCCTCTATAGGTGAAATCTTTCTTTTTCAAATCAATTTCTTGGTTTTGTTCTGCCATTATTTCTTCCTACCTGTTCGTTTAGGCCTCAAATGACCCACTTTTGCACCAGCCGGAGCATTTCTCTTGGCAATCTTACTTTTAATTCTTTTTCCTCGTCCACCACCGAATGGATGATCTACTGCGTTAACCTTAATGTCGGAGGTATAATGCCATTTTCTTCCAATAGCTTTCATCATATGATGCTTTTTTCCTGCTTTAACAAGTGGTTTCAATTTTCTACCGTCTCCTGCAGGTACTCCTATAATTGCTCGCGCATCCTCAGGCAGTCTAATTTGTCGTCGCTTAATTAAAATTTCAACCACTCCAGGGTCTTTAGTTGTAACAGTACCAAAAGTTCCAGCAGTTCTTAAAAATACTCCGCCCTTTCCAGGTACTTTTTCAATATTACAAATTCGAGTTCCCTGTGGAATATCTTTTAATCTCATAATATCACCTGTCTCAAATTTTTTAGCATCGGGTCTATTTCCAATATAAATTTCACCACCCTCAAATATACCTTCAGCAGCTGGAACAATAAATGAATGTTCGTTAATTTTTATTTCTGCAAGAGGAGAAGTATGAGCTGGAGAATTTATTAATTTTTTAATAACTGCTTTTCCGTCTATATTTACTGGAGGATACGTAATTCTAAATCTAAAAGCTCGTCGACGAACTCGATATGCAGGTCCTCCTCGACCTCGTGCTTGTTGTACAATTGTTTTTCCCATATTATTCTATTTGTTCTAATAATTTATTTTTTTCGGTATAATCTGGATGCCATTGTCCATAGAGAGAGCCTTCACTCACTTTTGATTTATCTGAAATAGATATCATATATGCTTGTCCAAAATGATCAATTTTTATATCATGAACATCAACGATCGGATTATAAATATCTCCAAGGCTATGTGATATTCTTTTCAAAAGAGAAATTTTTCCTTCAGAAGTTATTCCTTCATAAAAAAAGTAGTCTCTATATCCAAAATCAGTCATAGTATCAATGACTGCTACAGGGTCTCCACTTCTTACATTTTCTCGAAAAAAGTTTAATTTTTTTCTATTTTCCCTTCCCTGTTTAAACTTTTCAATAATGTTTCTTATCATATTATAATGCAGCCTCCTCTAATAATGTATTAAAATAATCATAATAAAATTTATCTCTTATACCAAATTCTACATGCCAACAAGCTCCCCCACCAGGATAAGAATCGATGGCGTCAATTCTTATTTTATTAGGACTCAATCTATTTATTTCTAAATAGTAATAAGGTAGCTGCGGAATTTTATTTAATTGTAATACTCCAATTTTTTTATTAGGGTAAGGGGTAGTAACTATTTTTTCCATTGCATTATCTTTTTCTTCTATCATATTTTTTAATCTTTCTAAATTCATTTAAATCATTCCTAGCTTAGTTGCAATATCAATTGCAGGATTATTTTTATTTAATTTAACATAAGCATATTTTTTATTCATTTTGATTAATGTATTTATTGAATCAACTTTAACCTTAAAGCTCTCTTCAATTTGCTTGCGAATTTCTTTTTTTGTTAATCTTCGGTCTAATTCAAATACGATAGTATTATCTATTTCAATCATTCGAACAGCTTTTTCTGACATTATTGGTTTCATTTATTCTTCTCCTTAACATTTTTTTGAGTTTCAGGTTTCATTTCTTTTTTTGCTTTTCTAATTTTTCTAATATCTCTTCGCTCTTCTGTTTTTGTTTCAATTTTTTTTGGTTCATTAAAAAATAATTGCTCTAAATCATCAACGGCCTTCTCACTAAAAATTGTCAATCGCGCGCCATTTTCAGCAAAATCTGAAACACAAATATCACTAACTTTTTTAACTTCTACCCCCCTAATTTTTTTGTCTTCATTATTACCAACAACAACCAATAATCCTGACGTTGTTTTGTATTTTCTTCCTCGTGACTTTCCTCTTCCAGCTCTAAGCTTTCGTTTTTGAATCGCAACAGAAATGAATTCATTTAAAATAGTTTGAAGAGCGGAATTAAATTGCTTTGTATCGAGAGATGATAAGTCGCTCACAATAAGTGGGAATGCGACATTTATTTTTTTTGATTCTAACGTTGAATATTTTTTCTTAACCTCATCAACTGAACTGACATAACTTAAAGAAGATAGCAAAGCTTTCCTTGATTCTTTTTTGTTGATTTTTTTAATATTTACATTTCCATGTGGCGGATGTGCTCTTCTTCCACCTCGAGTAGATGGTACAATTGCTCCAGCCCATGAGAATTGAGTTCCACGTCTCCAGAACGCTTTTTTAGGAATACGGGCCATTCCCTTACCTCTATCCGATTTCCAAACATGTCTTCGTCTTGAAACGTTTCCACTTGCAGATCGATTCATACCTGCATATAAAGTTGGTGCATTCGGATGCCATTCTCTTTCAGCCTCAACCACTTTTCGAATAATATCAATTCTAATCGGTTCTTCGAATAATCTCGTTTCTTTTTCCTTTATTTTCTTTCCTTCGTGATTTAATATTTGTAGTTTCATCGCAATTCTATAAAATCATAATTTTTTTTAAGTTGTTTTTTTGATGGCCTTAATGGTACAGTGATGAGAACTTGTCTTTTTTGCGGTCCTTGAATGCTTCCTTCGACAATTAAGTAATCCGTTTTAATTTTTCCAAAATGTCGGAAACCTTCACCGGGATTAATGTCTTTTTCTTTAATTTCCCCAGAAAAAATAACTTTAATGTTGTTAATAACTCGAGTAAAATATCCCATTTGACCTGCCATAGGTTGAGTGAATTCAACACGTGCAGGATGCCATGGACCTCCGCTTCCAGGACCTCGAACTCCTTTTTCAGTTTTGTGTCCTTGAAGATCTAATCCAAATCTTTTCGCTGACCCTTGAAATCCTTTTCCTTTCGTAACTCCTCGAACATCAATAAGTTTAGTCTTATTAATTTCTTCATGTAAAAAATCCTTCAACGTTATTTCTTTAGGAAGTAATGTTTGTATCAACTGAATTTTTTGTTTATTATTTCCAGAAAGACTTAGTTCAACAATGTCCGGAGTTTTTTTTATACTTGTTTTCTTTGCTTGAGAATAAACTAAAATGCGTATATCAACTTCCTTATTATCATACTTTTTTAACAGTTCTTCAACAGATTTCTTATTTTCCTTCTGTATTTTTATTTTCTTTTTTAATTCTTTATCTAAATTTGAATTCAAAGTTTCGTCAATAATTTTTCCATTTTGATATACTCGAACAGAAAGAATTTTCATCGAGGGGCATTCAAGAATAGTGACTGGAAGTGTGACTCGTTTCCCTTTCATAACTGAATTAGGCGTGTTATCTTTAACATATGCAGAACCCATCCCGACTTTGTAGCCTATGAATCCTAACAAATTAACATCTTTTCTAGCTTCAGAAATATAACTCCAATTAACTTTAGGTAAAATTTTTTGTGCCCTTTTTCGAGGATAAAATTGCAGGCTACCGTGTCTTATGTGTCCTTGTTTCATTTTAAATTAATAACCAGAAGCCTAACTCATAAACTGAGCCGGTTAGTAAAGACCAACTGCTATCAGGTTAATTCTAAAAGTATCAGAAAGAAGCCATTTATAAAGCTTTTGTCAAGTAATTTGTTTTATACTTAATCCATTGTAATAATCCTTAAAAATGATTGCTTTATTGATTAAAGATGGATGAAATAGGGAAAATATATAGAATTCCAGCATTTGAAGGTGCAGCTGATTTGTTAATAGGAAATCTCAGGAAAAGAGGATATGACGTTGAAGTATCGAACGTTTTGGAAACAGCTGTTTATGAGAAAATTAAGAAAGGCAAGTCAATACAAAGACGAACTTTAGGAATTATTAAAGATGATGAATTTCTAGTTTATAATTCAGTTTTATAAAAGCTTGCTGCTGAATTAAAATTAGAATAATTTATAAATCTTAAAATAACTATTAAAGAAAAGAGTTCTCATACCTGCAATGACAAAATACGATATAATTCAAGTAGGAGATGACGATTCAACATATAAAATAGTGGAACGTAAAATGAAAGAGGAGGGAATTTCTTATAAATTTGAAACTAATTTAACGGATTTGGCAACTACTTTGACTGAATCTTCTGCACAACTCTATGTTATCGATGGTATGTTTCCCCGTATAAAAGGAGGACAGATAGAACTTCTTGTACAAGAAGCATTTTCTTTAATAAGAAAATCAGACCCTAAAGCAAAAATAGTGTTAGTATCTTCACGGGGAGATATTGAAGAATTAGCAAAAAAACTAGAAATAAGTTATATTGAAAAAGGATCTGCAAAAGCACAGACTGCATATGATCTAGCTGAGAGATTAAAAGAAATGTTTTCCAACTAAGCACTAAACTCTTTTTCTTTAACTATATCCTTCCCATCAATTTTCAATTTTCTGATTATTTTTCCTTTTCGTAATGATCTTTCTCGTATAATTGCAAAATCCTTTTCTTTCTTGAACTCGTCTGGAGCTACTATTTCCGAGATAACAAAATTGTGCACAATTTCGATAGCCTTAAATGACTGCGCCTCTGAATCAAATATCAATTTTTTAACTAACTCTTTGTCAGTTGTTTTTACTTTGCAAAAATCCGCCTTTGGTTTTTCCTCAGCTTTAGTAGATGGTTTCGCTGTTTTTGGCGCCTTAGGTTTAATTTTCAAATCTGTACCATTAACTAAAAATGATAGCCCAATAAATGCCGATGTAAATTTATCGCAAATGTTCAATATTTCATTTCCAGAAAACTCTCCGTCAATAATATATTGTTTGACTCCCATAAATTGCTTTTTATCAACAAATGGAAGCTCGCCCTCGAGATCGCGTGTGGACACCACAACTCCTGTAACCTTTGTCTTATTATTTCCCAATTGCTCAGCTAAATAGCGAACAAGTTCATTGCCGTATTCAGGCGTAGTATTTACAGAAAATTTGCTTCCAGTTTGTTTTGCTAAAATAATGGCCCGATCTTTAAATTCCCCGCGTGAAAATTTCTGAAACTGTAAATGAACCATTTCGTCCTGTTTACTATTAAAAATCTTATTGATAAAAAAATCCATATCTTATATTCATTATTTTAATTTATAAATTTAACCCGTTATATATCCAACAACAAGTTTTAAAAACCCCTAATCTATTGAATAGCATCGCAAACTACATCATGTGGCTCTGATTTTCTAAGGGTTCATGTGCATAGGTAGAAGCGATTAAAACATGACAGAAGAATCACAAGTATTAGATGCTGTTAAGAAAATTCGAGAAGAAGAAAATAGCAGAGAAAAGAAAAGAAATTTTGACCAGAGTGTAGACTTAATTATAAATCTTAAAGAAATTGATGCACGTAAAAACTCATTCAACATTTTTATCACGTTACCAAAAAAATTCAAGGATAAAAAAATCGCTGCATTTTTGGAAAAAGATTCGAAATTAATTGATGTAATCAAAAAGGATGATTTCGCTAGATATAAAGATAAAAAAGATATTAAAAAGTTATTAAAGAAATATGACAATTTTATTTCTAATGCAAAATTAATGCCGGCAGTTGCAACAACTTTCGGTAGAGTTTTAGGTCCGGCTGGAAAAATGCCAAGCCCGCAGTTAGGAGTTTTGGCCAATGAGGAAGAATCATCTATAAAAAATTTAATTGAAAAAATTAACACATCAGTGCGAGTCATTCTCAAAGAACCAAGTATTAAAGTCAGCATCGGTAAACAATCCTCAAGCGATAAAGAATTAGTTGAAAATATTATTACTGTTTACAAAAAAATAATTGAAAATTTACCAAAGGGATTAGACAATATTAGAAATGTTAAATTAAAATTCACAATGGGTAAACCGGTGAATGTGGGAATAAGATGACATCAAAAAATTCAATCCAAATTAAAGAAAAACAAGTGAATGAATTAATCGATCAGATGAAAAAATCGAAAACGTTCATGATAGTTTCAATAGTTGGATTGCCTTCTAAACAATTTCAGGAAATTAAAAAAACAATAAGAGAAGATGCAATTGTAAAAATCACAAGAAAAAATATTGTAACTCGTGCAGTCAAAAAATTTGGTAAAGAAACTATTTTGCCATTATTAAATCATATTTCATCAGATATTGCATTTGTTTTATCACAAAAAGATGGTTATGAATTAGCAGGAATCTTATTTGACAAAAAAACTAAAGTGTTTGCTAAAACTGGGCAAATAGCTCCGGCAAATATTGAGGTTAAAGCAGGACCAACAAGTTTGGTTCCCGGACCTGCAATTAGCGAATTGAGTGCATTAGGAATAAAAATTTCCGTTGAGGACGGAAAAATAGCAATCAAGGAACCAAAAGTAGTTGTTAAAGAAGGGGCAGTTATCTCTGAAGCAGTTGCATCTTTATTACAGAAATTAAATATTCAGCCGTTTAATGTAGGATTAAATCCTGTGGTAATTTATGACATTCAAAAAGAAAAAATCTATACAAATATTAAAATTGACCCTGAAGAAACTACCAAAACAATCAAGTATGCAGCAGTCAAAGCCTTAGGTTTCGCTCAAAAAATTGGTTATTATTCCCGAGAAACTATTGACTATTTCCTTGTCAAAGCAAATAGTGAAGCCAAAGCTTTGGAAAAAGCAACAAGAGGATCGCAATAATGGAATATACTTTAACTATTTTAGAAAATGAATTAGACTACAGAGATAATATTTCTGAAAATATAAAACCAAATTTTAACGCTCAGCTTCGCATTCATATTGCAGGTTCTGAATGTTTAACAAATATCCTAGAACTTTCAATGTTAGATCGATTAGTTTTATCTAATCTTACCGAATCATGGTTTCAATTAAATAACCCGGAGGGACAATAAAATGGAATATGTGTATGCAGCATTGCTATTGCACAAGTTAGGCAAGCCTGTAGATGAAGATCATATGAACAAGATCATCAGTGCTACTGGTACATCTGTCGATGAAAACAAGATTAAAAGTCTTGTTGCAAGTTTGAAAAACGTTGACATCGATAAAGAACTTGAATCTGCCGTTGTAATGGGTGCAGCAGCTCCTGCAGCAAGTGCGGAATCGAAAGAAGAAGAAGCACCAAAAGAAGAGAAGAAAGAAGCTGCAGCTGAAGGTTTAAGCGCTCTGTTCGGTTGATATTTATCAAAATTTCTGATAGTATGAACAGAGCAAAACTAGTTTGCACCTTTCCTAGCCGGGGTAAAATCAAGTTCAATAAACATAATTTTAAATAAAATCATGAGACCGCTTCGTGTAACGAAATGGGTATTAGATGCAAGTCCTGAAGTAGTTACAAAATTACGAAGAGATACCTCTGGTTTGATTGTTATTGTAAAGAATACTGAAAAATTGCAAATTCCTAACGCAAAATTATTAGTACCTCAACAAACCGCAGTTTACGAAGTTTTGGGAGAATATAATTCTAAATCTCAGTTTTTTTTCATCACAACATATCGTGATCTCGATCCAGCATATCTTTTTTAGTTTCTGCAGATAATGGTTATTTAAATTTTTCAAAAAATATAAGTAATTTTATACATTGTCCGTGGTTTTCGAATTCGGCAAGCTCAATAATTTTTCAACGGCTTCACGATGGAAAGCGAACTAATCCTTTGCTAGGGTATCAAACGAAAGAATATAATTCTCCTTTTTTTAAAGTCTACGCAAGAAATCCGAACCTTTTAAGGGGCGGATGAATTGCGTTACCCCGTCGATAAATATTTATTTCTAATAAAATTAATCCAATAGAGCTAGACAGCTAGCCCCATTGAAATCAGTA
>Ga0209542_10002073_pt1 | contig 45878 bp, 45 predicted proteins | sample RifCSPhighO2_01_FD_184028 | JGI IMG/M metagenome (GOLD analysis project Ga0209542, IMG submission 184028) | Soil microbial communities from Rifle, Colorado - Rifle CSP2_plank highO2_0.1 (SPAdes) (version 2) | ecosystem: Environmental > Terrestrial > Deep subsurface > Rock core/Sediment ...
GACCTTGGTAAATCAAATTGACTGCCTGGGCTCTCAGCTTGGGCAGGTGGGGATTTGTTGTATATGGCATAACTCCCAGTTTATACATTTTAAACCGGGGGTGTTGCCAAGGTATTGAGCCATTACGAAAGGATTGACAAAGTTAGACAAATTGGCTAACATTACAATAAACGTAAATGCTGCTTAAAAAATAACGGAGCCAAGAGTGCCTGCTACAAAAACCAAACAAAAATCAGTCTATGATTTTCTAACTTCTGGCGACATTGACGGGTTCAAAAATTACGCACTAAGCCAAATTGATTGGCTACAAAAAGGAATAGACAAAGCGCAAAAAGAGCAGGAAATATTAAGAAACATCTTGCCACTCCTAGATGCCTGTACTGGAATTGCCCAAGAAAGTGCGGCCAAGGCCAAAAAAGATGAGTTACGCCTCGAATGGAGAGAATATCTTGAAAACAATTGGATCTCAGAAGCAGGAAGCATTAATAAAAAAGTGTGGGGAAAATATGAGGGTTGGCCTAATTGCTTGAAACATTTAGCTCCATACGGAGACGATGATCGAAGTACTGGAAATATGGTACACAGACCGAAACGAGATGTCTTTGATGACAGAACTATCGATTTCGACACGCTAATTGATTGTCAATTAGCCGTAGAAGAGGCGCACTTCAAAAACTTAAAAAAGGCGCTTTACTCAAAATGAACTAGCCGTTGCATCTCTGCAAGACGAGCATCGATAGCAGGATATTTTTTCAGCGTCGGGTCGTCCTTAAGCAAGAGCCTAGCCTCCAGCCGGGCCTTTTTTATTAGATCAAGATCGGTCAATGAAGCCATTGCGATATCTGGTAGGCCGGATTGCTTGATGCCGGTAAATTCTCCCGGACCGCGAAGTTTTAAATCGGCCTCGGCCAGTTGGAAACCATCATCTGTTTTTTCCAATGCACGTAGGCGTTGCCCGGCCGGTATATCGCTGGAGCTGGTGAATAAGAAACAATAGGACTGGTGCTCGCCTCGGCCGACACGGCCACGGAACTGATGTAGTTGCGCCAGGCCGAATCTCTCAGCCGATTCTATCATCATGATGGTTGCGTTCGGTATATCTACGCCAACCTCAATGACGGAAGTTGAAACGAGAATGTCATACTGACCATCGCGGAATTTTTTCATAATTTCATTTTTTTCATCAGACCTTAACTTACCATGAAGCATTGCCGTCCGGTGGCGAGGGAATATTTTTTGTGAAAGCCTTTCATATTCCTCGGTAACTGCTTTGACTTCCGCCCAAGCCAATTTTGCTTGCGAAATTGGCTTGGGCTTTTTTGTTTCAGAATTCTGGACACTTTCTGATTTCGAGGCCTCTATGCGCGGACATATAACAAAAACCTGTCGCCCGGATTTTATTTGATCAGAAATAAATTTATGAGTTTCCGCTCTTTTAATATTTGCAACGATTCGAGTGAGAATCGCCGGCCTTCCCTTGGGCTTTTCTTTTATCAGTGAAACATCAAGATCCCCATATATTGTCAAAGCAAGCGTGCGGGGTATGGGTGTCGCTGTCATACTCAACAGATGTGGCACGATTTCCTGACCCTTTACTAGCTTCATTCTTTGCGCAACCCCGAACCTGTGCTGTTCATCTATCACAACTAGTCCCAGCTTGGTAAATTTTATATTCCTCTGTATTACTGCATGGGTTCCTATTACAATATCAATCTCTCCGTTGGCAATTTTGTGAACCATTAGTTTTTTAGTAATTTTTTCTGTTTCGGTTTCATCAATGGGCCATTGCCTCGCCTCATTCCCAGTTAGCAGGCCGATTTTAATTGCTATGTTTGTGCTTGGTGAATGAGATGTGCCTGGGCTGAGCGAGCAGCCTGTAGTGAGTAGGATTGAACTGAGCGAGTCGAAGTGCTGTTTAGCCAATATTTCTGTCGGCGCCATAAAAACAACCTGGCAAGCGGCATTTGTTGCTTGATAAGCAGCGACCAAGGCGACAACTGTTTTGCCCGAGCCGACATCGCCATTCAGCAATCGGTTCATAGGGAATGGCTTGTCGAGGTCCTGTAAAATTTCGTAGGCAGCCACACGTTGGTCATCGGTAAGTTCAAACGGCAAACTTTTAACAAAACTGGCAATCAGACTTTTGTTAAATACTATCCGCGGCGCCTTTAGGGCCTGTAGCTGCCGATGATCGCGCAGCGCTCGCAATTGAAAAAGAAGAATTTCTTCAAAGGCGAATCTTTGTCTTGCCGATTCGGCCTCCTTAATTGTTTCAGGAAAATGAATCGCCCGAAGCGCCACGCCTAGCTTCGGCAAATTATATTTGTTTAATAACTCAGGCGGTAAGTAATCCGATGCAGACTCCATCCTGTCTATTATTGGTTTTATTAAAAATCTCAGATATTTCGATGTAAGGCCTTCCGTTTCCGGATAAACTGGAACCAGCCTTCCCGTATGGGTTAGCTCGCCAGCGCCCTCGATTTTTTCATAAGAAGGAGATGATAAATAAATACCTTTTTTATCTAGCGAGGTCTTGCCCGAAAGACTGACCATTGTTCCCTCCTTGAGCGCGTCGGCAATATATGGCTGGTTAAACCAGACGGCGCGTATAATTCCGCTTTGGTCTTCAATTGTAGCGTTAACGATTGCCATGTGCCGCCGCCACGACCGAACAATATCAATTGTTGTTATTTGGCCGGCAATACTGACGACCCGACCAGCATCTTTTACGTCGCCTATGGGCAGCAAACTCGAATAGTCATCATAACGGGCAGGAAAATGCCAAAGCAAATCCCTGGCTGTTTTTATACCAAGTTTTTTCAATCGCGCCAAAAACTTGGGACCAACGCGGGTAAAGTTCTCAATTGGAGTCGAGAGGTTGAACAATAACTATTAATACCACCGCAAGCCCAAATTTAAAAGCCCGCTGGAAAAAGAGGGCCTTATGTTTTCGCTTAACTTCTATCCTCTTTTGTCCATTTTTTTATGGATAAGTTCGAAAACGGTGAAGGCAAAGTATGGAAGTACCAGATAAAAAATGTAAAGTTCGACTGGTAGGCCAAGAATAAGCACTCCGAGTAATCCCGGACCAGGATAAAGCCAAACCGCAGCACGGGTACTAACTAACTCCCAGCTAATCATTACCGCCAAAATAACGAGACTGACAAGGACCCTTTCCTTTTCAGAATGATATAAGATCGGCCGATACCTTATTTTCATAAAGATAGCAGCGACAAATAAACAGACTAGTATAATTAATTCTTCCATTTTTTAGTACCTTTATCAAAAATAATGTGGACCGTCTTGCATAGGCCATCCATAAGTATGGTACGAACATAGCCCAAAAGAATTCTTCTATAGGCATGGGGCCGACATAAACACCGGTGATGCCTTTGCCGGTAAAAATCCAATGATCTCGTGGCATAGCGCATAGATCCCAAATTGTAATGCTGATTAGGGCTATTGCTATAAATACGAGCCGTTCTTTTAGAGAGTGAAAAAGGTGCTCCCTAAACTTTCATTCAAGAAATAGGGCGACCGCTAAGACCAGGGCCAAAACTGAAAAATAATACATAGTTTAAAAATTATTAGACACTCGGGGGCTGTTATCTATAGGTATTGATTTCCTTTCTGGTGCCGCCGGTCGGATTTGAACCGACATGCCTTGCGGCAATCGATTTTAAGTCGATCGTGTATACCAAATTCCACCACGGCGGCATCGGTAAAATCTTAGCTCATTTTTTGACTTTTTTCAAACCTTTTTCCATCGCCCATTGGGTTGCCGTGACGAGAGACTCGAATGTGCCGGCATCCGACCAAAATCCTCCTAGAAATTCAGCCAACATGCGGCCTTTTTTAATGTAAGCGTTATTAACATCGGTAATTTCCAGCTCTCCACGAGCCGAGGGCTTCAATTTTTTTATTATTTTAAAAACCTCGCTGTCGTATTGATACAGACCGGTAACGGCATAGGGCGTTGGCGGTTGCTGCGGTTTTTCTAAAATTCTTAATACCTTTCTCCCCTCTAGAACCGGTACGCCGAATCTTTCGGGATCGGGTACCTTTTTTAGAAATATTCTTGCGCCATTTTTGAAACTTTTGACGTATTTTGAAAAACTATCCTCAAAAAGATTGTCTCCCAAGATCACGATAATGGGTTGTCCACTAGCAAAGTTTTCGGCAAGTCCTAGGGCTTCGGCTATGCCGCCGGCTTTATCTTGGACTTTGTACGTCAGGTTGGCGCCATAGTCCGAGCCGGAGCCTAAGAACTCAACAAAATGACCATAATTTTCGCGGCCAGAAACAACAAGAATTTCCTTGACTCCGGCTTTGATTAAACTTTCAAGCGGATACAAAATCATCGGCTTGTCGAATATGCCGATCAAGTGCTTATTGGTTATGCTCGTCAGTGGTTTTAGGCGAGTGCCCATACCACCAGCTAGGATTACGCCTTTCATTATGATGCGTCTAGTTTAACTTATGTGGTTTCCACAAATCAATATGTGGATTTATGATGCCAGTTTTCTTTTGTATTTTTTTAATCCAATTTTTGTTATCCAAATACCACCTAACGGTTTTGGCAAGCATGGGCCTAAACTTATATTTCGGTTTCCAACCTAATTCCTTTGTGGCTTTTTTATAATCAATGGCGTAACGGCGGTCATGCCCGGGTCTGTCCTTAACGAATGTCAGCAATGAGTGTGGTTTACCCAGCATGTCCAAAATAATTTTAGCAATGTCTATATTAGTATGCTCCTCATCCGCGCCGAAGTTATAAACCTGGCCAGGCTTGCCATTAAGCAAGGCGGCCTCAATGCCACCGACGTGATCTAAAACATAAATCCAGTCCCTGATATTCTTGCCGTCTCCATAGAGAGGCAACGGTTGGTCCTGTAATGCCCGAAGCGTAAAAAAGGGAACTAACTTTTCCGGGTATTGGTAGGGGCCGTAATTGTTGGAGCAATGAGTTACCACGATTGGCAGGTGCCAGGTAAAATGATAAGCCCGGCAAAGAAGATCACCACCCGCCTTAGTCGCCGAGTAGGGGACATTTGGCTGATACTGGGTTAATTCAGTAAACTTGGATTTTGAACCCAGGCCAAGACTGCCATAGACTTCATCGGTGGAGACGAAAACCGCCCTTTCAACGCCGAATTTTTTGATTGCCTCCAGAAGTACGAATGTGCCGTAAACATTTGTATCAATGAATTCCTTGGCTCCAATGTGTATACTGCGATCAACATGAGTCTCCGCAGCGAGATTTATAAGATAATCAGGGTTATATTTTTTGAAAATAGATTCAATCTTGCTCTTATTCGCTATGTCGGCCCTAACAAAAATATGTCTCTTAGAAAGTTTACTGTTTGAGGTGATATCTTTGAGATTATCTTGGTTACCGGAGTAGGTTAGCTTGTCGATATTGATTGCCTTAAAATCAGGATGCTTTTCGAGCAGGTATCTTATCAAGTGGCTACCGATGAACCCCGCCCCTCCTGTAACTAAAACAGTTTTATATTTTTCCATAAACTTTGAGGAGCGGGGCAAGCCCGCAGCCGCCGGTTACTAGGACTGTTTTTGTTTTTTTCATTTTTGAGGCGGCGGGGGGAATCGAACCCCCGTATAAGAGTTTTGCAGACTCATGCCTTACCACTTGGCTACGCCGCCGGTTATTTTGCTATTTCGCCCAGAAGCTTCTCTATTTTCTCCGCCCGTTCTTCCGTGGCGTCGATTTCAAATCTTATCTTGGGCACTGGGCGCATAACAAGTCTTTTGTTCAGCAACTGTTGTATATGATAAACCTCTTCTTTAAGTTTTTTAAGGCTCACTAGGGCTTTGTCGTCTGGGAAAACAGAAATTCTTATTGTCGCGTTCTCAAGAGTAGGGGATACATCCGCCCCAATCACGGTTATCAAAGCACCATCATCCTTATCAAGCTCGTGGGTTATAATTTGTCCAACCTCATCTCTGAGCAGATCATTCAGTTTTTTTATGCGTTCAGACATGATGGTTCTGGTTATATTGTGCGTTTAATTTTTTCCTCATGGTACGCTTCTACAGTGTCGCCCTCTTTTATTAATTGTTGGGGCAGGGGTTGAGATTGCATGTCAAAGCGTATCCCAGCCTCAAGCCCCTCACTTACTTCAGCGATGTCTGCTTTATTGTGTTGGAGTTGGCCAAGTTTACCAGTTATTAGGGTGGCTCCGTTTCTTATGACGTCTAATACTGCCCCTCGAGTGATTTTCCCCTGAGTTACTTTACCCCCTACTATTTGGGACTTAGCACTATTCTTGAATACGGCCAGTATTTTTAATTTACCCAGAAGGGTGCGTCTAATTTCAGGATCCAGCAAGTCGGCCAGTATTGAGCGGGCAGTCTCAACTAGTTCGTATATAATATCAAAGCTTTTTACGGTTATGCCTTCTCTCTCGGCGAGCTGTTTGGCCGAGCCATCCACGCTGACGTGAAATCCTATAATTGATGCTCCGCTTGCTCTGGCATTTTTAACGTCATTGTCGCCGATTGTGCCGACGCCATAATTTATTACTCGGTATTTTACTTCCTCGGAATGTATGGTTCTTAGCGTCTGGTCTATGGCTTCAAGCGAGCTCTGAACATCGGCCTTAATTATCAGATTGGCAATTTTTTTATTTGTCTTTTCGGTTTCGCTTCCGGTTTCCGTCTCAAATAACAAAGACGGTCCAGCTTCTGTCTGACTGAGAGACAATGCTTGTGCCGCGTCGCGGCCGGCAACTACTTGAAATTCCTGGCCGACTCTAGGTGCTACTTCCCAGCCCATGATTACGCATGGCTGCGATGCTATGGCTATGCCGATTGTTTTGCCGAGAAAATCTTCAATTGATTTCACATGTCCAATGGCGTTGCCGGCCGAAATCCAGTCGCCGGTTTTTAATTCTCCCTCCTGAATAATCAGGGTGGCTGTTATGCCGCGGCGGCCGTCCAGATGCGATTCTATGACAAATCCTTTGGCAGCCGAGTCCATGGGGGTAGTCAGCTCTTCCATCTCAGATACAAGCAATATCATTTCAAGCAGCTCATTAATCCCTTCGCCTTTTTTTGTGGAGAGCTCAACTACCGGCACAGTGCCGCCATAGTCTTCGACTTGGACTTCTTGTTCTGCCAGTTCTTGCCTGACCCTTGCTGGATTGGCGCCTTCCTTATCTATTTTATTTATAGCAACCACAAAGGGAATTTTTGCCGTTTTGATTATCTGAATAGCTTCTTTTGTCTGGGGCTTAACACCCTCTTCTGCTGCTACGACAAGTATTGCTATATCTGCCACCTTGGCTCCACGCGATCTGATCGCGCTGAACGCTTCATGGCCGGGCGTATCCAAAAAGGTAATTTTTTTGCCATTGTGTTCGGCCTGATATGCTCCAATATGCTGAGTGATGCCGCCAGCCTCTTTTTCTGCGACTTTGGTTTGCCTGATCTTGTCCAGGATGCTTGTTTTACCATGATCTACGTGGCCCAAAACAACCACGATAGGTGGTCTGGTCGCCTGCCTTCTGTCTTTTTGCGACTGATTTTTATCCGGTGACATAAATAAAAACTAACATTTTCAGGCATTTTTTACAAACAAAAACCGGCTTTAGGCGGTTTGACTTTGTTGCTGTCTCAGGCGGATTCACCTGGTCAGATGCTTGGGGCGAGTTATGGTGTTTTTTAGTTTAAACGAATTAAGGCTTTTTGATATTTCGCTCACCAGAAGAGCGCCAAGTATTTCGTAGGACATAAATTTGAGAGCTTCCGGCACCTCAAGCTTGGTTAAGAAACTTAATACAACCATAACCAACAGCGAGCTCCACCAGATATACACGATTGATTCTCCTGGTCTTGCCTTAATCTTTACTCCTGTCCAACGGTTTACCTCTTTGTGTAAAATATAAACGCCAAGTAATATCAGATAACTCGTCACGGCAACGTCGGGCAATTCCAGAGCGGGTACGAAAAAATCAATCCAGCCCATTATTAACACCATCGCCGTCCATGATGCTAAAAATAAGAACAAAGAACTACGGACGCCAGTTAGTTCGCGCCAGGAGAGCTTGAGTGTACTGTATATTTTGGAGCTCATTTTGAAGCCCTGCAAAAAAGAGTTTCAAAATAAGCTCTGCAGCTTATAATTTATATTATACCATGGTTTTTATGAAGGCGCCATTAGATATACACAGCCATAATTTGAAGTTTGACACGGCACAACTTGCTGAGTATGCTGCTAGCAGTTAAAATTTAACAATCAGAGGATCTCAGGTGCCATATACCCCAAGTCTGAAAACTAATGACGCGTCAAATGACAGGATAGTTCTAGACAAAGCGGTGGAAAGGGTTGCCATTATGGTGGCAAAGAAAATAACCAACAACCTGTCCTTAATAAGTGAATACGAGAGGGTCTTCATCGGGCTGGCATATTCTTTGCAAGCGATGTTAGACGGCCGCCCTACCGACAGCAAGGCCGGGCCGGATTCAAGATTAGCCCGGGCTATTTATGAACAAGGAGCTAAGTATAATTATGAGGGTGCGCATCTCGGAGAATTAAACTATGCGATAACTCGTTTTATACAGCGCGTTCCTCAGCTCAAAGTTCAAAATGGTGATTGGGCACAAGAGTTTCGTTACTGGATTTATGCCGCAACAATTGAAGCTTTGATTCTTGCTTCCGTGGAAGTTCTAAAAATGAAGAACGGTATTGGTGGCGTGTTAGAAGATATAAAGGATGAGTATAAACGTCGGGTGAATACCGCCTACGAGGCAGAACAAATTATGAAAAACGGTGACTGTTATGATACCCCGTACTATACTCGTCTGGTTAAGGTTGAGGATGAAGATGGGAATCATATTGGGCATCAAGAGGTCATGCTTAAAAGAAGCAGGGCCACGCTATATGAAGATATGCTTCTTGGCGTAAGGCTAGTTCTTAGTGGCCGGCTTCACAGATAATATGTCAGCGCCCCTCATTTATAGAAAAACCCGCAATAGCGGGCTTTTTAATTTTAGTTATTTTAAGCCATAGTAATTCTTTTATTCTTCAGCAAGACCTTGAAAACCAGATCTTCTTCCGGTTAAACAAGCAATAAAAAAGTCGTCTGGCTGAGAGCAGAAGCTCTCTTATAGAGTTTCCTCTATAACCACATGCGTGGAAGCCAAACGACAAGTTTGGTATGCAGGTGGTTTAGTGCCATGCCAGCCATTAAGCAGGTTTAGGCTAAGTTGTTATTTTTATAGTATCAGAAACTATTCTGTTAATCTATGATTAACAAAGATAACATAAAAACCACTGTTAAGTGGTTTTTATGTTATCGACGCTCTTCCAGCGGGATAACCTATCTCGACTTGGCGGAGGGTAGAGGAGTCGAACCTCTATAGGCTTGCGCCTGCCGCTTTTCAAGAGCGGTGCCCTACCATTAGGCGAACCCTCCAAAATTGCGGAGACGGGAGGATTCGAACCTCCGGAGCCCGTTTAAAGGCTCACCTCTTTAGCAAAGAGGCACGTTAGACCACTCCGACACGTCTCCCTTTAAATATTAGGCTATTTTATATTAGTTTACATTATTTTTCAACCCCAACCGCCTCCTTTTTATTTTTTTCGTAAGACTTCTTAGGCTTGGGCGGATTAGTTTTCCATTCCTCGAATGCAATCGTTAGCTCCTCCTCATTTTCAGGTTTTTTACCAGTCAAAAAATTACATTCCGGGAATCGGCTGCAAGCATAGAAAACCCTACCGCGTCCTCGGCTTTTGCGTTCGACTATGTCGCCGGTGCCACAATTTGGACACTTAAAACCAATCTTGTTGAGAATTTTGGCAATGCCTTTGCACTTAGGATAATCAACGCAGCCCAAGAAATAACCGAACCTGCCCCGCTTCACCTCCATCGTCTTGCCGCAGAGGGGACACTTCTCGTCTCTGGTTTTTTCAGCCAGCTCTTTAATTTTAGCCGCTTCTTCTGGCAACGGCTGAGTAACCTTACTCCCAGGTTCCGGACAGGCTAAGAATTTACCGCTTCGCCCGAATTTAATTATCATCATTTTGCCACAGTGCGAGCATGGCGTAGTTGACTCTTCTACTAATTTATCAACGCTAGCGGACTTCTCATCAAGATTCTTCTTGAACGGCAAATAAAACTCCTCAATCACTGGCACCCATTTGATTTTGCCTTCCGCTATATCATCAAATTCTTCCTCGATGTGTGAAGTAAAATTAATATCAACTATCTGCGGAAAGTTTTCAACCAGCATATCATTAACCAAAAAACCGATTTCTGTTGGCTTAAAATAGCGCCGATCAAACTTTTCAACGTAGTCCCGATCCTGAATGGTCGCCAGTGTCGGCGCGTAGGTGGACGGCCGGCCGACTCCATGAGCTTCAAGCGTTTTGATAAGCGTAGCATCCGTGAATCGCGGGGGCGGTTCGGTGAAGTGTTGAAGTTTCAATAGCTCGGCCAAATTAAGCACTTGTCCTAGCTCAAGCTCTGGTAGCACACCTTCAACCTCATCTTCATCCTTCTCGTCGCGACCCTCAGTATAAGCACGGATGAAACCATCAAACTTAACAACCTGACCATTGGCACGGAATAAAAAGTTAGTAGTTGGTGGTTGGTAATTGGTAGTTATGTCCACCGCCGTTTGATCTAAAATGGCCGCTTGCATCTGACTAGCCAATGTTCTTTTCCAAATTAGATCAAAAAGTTTCAGCTGGCGCGACTCTAGGGCACCCTTAAGTAATTCTGGCTTATTGGCTAGATTGGTTGGCCTTATGGCTTCGTGTGCCTCTTGCGCACCCTTGGATTTATTTGAGTATCTGCGAGGCTCACTGAGTGCGTATTCCTTACCGAAGCTTTCTGATATTACTTGGCGCGCCTGTTCCAGCGCGAATTCAGCTAGATTTAAACTATCCGTTCTCATATAAGTAATGTGTCCATTTTCATAAAGTTGTTGGGCGATCATCATCGTTTGTTTAGCAGACATGCCGAATTTTCTTGAAGCCTCCTGTTGTAGGGTAGAGGTGGTAAACGGGGGAGAGGGATTACGCCGTGCTTCTTTGCGAGTAATATCGGCTACTCTATATTCGGCGCCATTAAGATTAGCGGCAATCCTATCCGCTTCGGTTTGATTAGCAATATCGAATTTGCCTAAAGACTTATCGTCAATCTTTATAAGCCTGGTACGAAATTTTTTGTCTTCACCCTTTTTAGTAAGATCGGCTTCAATCGTCCAGTATTCTTGTTTCAGGAACTTTTCTATTTCGCGCTCTCGCTCGACAACCAATCGCAAGGCAACGCTCTGTACTCTTCCGGCTGATAATCCGTAACGGATTTTTTTCCACAAAAAAGGAGAGAGCTCATAGCCGACGAGGCGATCGAGTATGCGTCTTGCTTGCTGAGCATCGACTAGATTTTGGTCAATGGTCCGAGGCTTTTTCAGAGCGGCTTCAATCGCCGGCTTAGTTATTTCATGGAAAACTATTCGCTGAGCCTTGCCACTGTCCAGTCCAAGAGCTTCAGCCAAATGCCAGGCGATAGCCTCTCCTTCGCGGTCCTCGTCAGTCGCCAGAATTATTGTGTCTGATTTCTTCGCAGCTTCTTTGAGCTCGGCAATAACCGGCTTAGCCTTGGCCGGAATCATATACTTAGGCTTGAAAGCGTGCTCTATGTCTATACCCATCGTTGACTTAGGCAAGTCCCGCACGTGGCCCATGGACGACCGCACCAAAAACCCGCTCCCGAGGAACTTGCTTATGGTCTTAGCCTTGGTTGGCGACTCTACAATAATTAGACTTGACATGGTTATTATCGATATGTTAATTTAGCTTAAGTTTTTTATTTCCGCGAAGTGGAGTAAACATGATCGGCCTTGGCTTCTTTATTTTCTTTTTACTGACTATCCGCATGCTATCCAAGCTAATCGATGAGGTTCGGGGTATTAATGCCGCTTGGTGGCCTATAGAAATTATGCTTTCGGCAATTCCAGCCGTCTTTATAGAATTCGGCTTTAGATATCTTCTCAAAGCCTCGCCATTCAATTAAATCCTTCCACCTGCCCAAAAGGCAGGTTTTTTATTTTTTCTGCTCGCCATCTCAACAAAGCGGGAGCCCCGACGTAATCTGTCGGGGCGCTTTTTATCACTCCGCAAATTGCCAAATAGGGCCCAAGCCCAGCCCTTTGCCGGCAAAGGGCTGGGCGTATTATTCGGCGTAGGCATGTGTGTTTTGCGAGAGGAGCGCATAGTCGCGACCAGCAAAACACACATGCGGAGCCGATCGTAAACCGTAATTTCAAATTTGTAATTTTTGAGAGAACTAGCCGTACAACACAAACCTTCCGCTTAAATTTTTAACTTTCTTTTTTAACTCCATCACCGTCAGCGTCGCATTTGTCTCGTGCACCGCCAATCCAGTCTGCCTTATTATATCATCAATCCCGATCGGTTCACTGGATAACATTGCCAAAATCTTTTCTTCGGCCAGATTATCTCCTTTAATTTTTATCTTCCCGCCAGAGGCGGGTCCGCCTTTGGCGTATAATTCCAACGCATACTCTTCCAGTATATCTTCCGCACAAGTCACAAGTTTTGCCCCCTTCTTTAGTATATTATTCGTGCCCTGCGAAGTTTTAGCAAATATACTGCCGGGGATGGCGAAAACATCCCGCCCTTGTTCAGCGGCACACCTGGCAGTAATCAACGCCCCACTTATCTGGTCCGCCTCCACGACCAGCACGCCACGCGATAATCCGCTGATGATCCGATTACGCTGTGGGAAAGAAAACTTAGTTCCGTGCGTTCCAATTGCATATTCACTAATAACTGCACCATCTTTTTCTATAATTTTATGTGCTAGTGCAAGATTCTGCGGCGGGAAAATAGTAGCATCATCGATGCCGGTACCCAGCACGGCAATTGTCGGTACCCCCGCGTCGAGTGCAGTTTTGTGCGCCAAAGTATCAATGCCAGCAGCAAGGCCGCTGACAATATTGAAACCGGCTCTAGCCACATCAAGCACGAGATGCGGCACCACCCGCTTACCGTATTCGGACAAGGCGCGCGTTCCCACTACCCCGAAGCATTGATTTGCCCAAGCTTTGTGATTGCCCCGTACATATAATAGGAATGGGGGATCGGGAATGTGGCGCAATAATTCAGGATATTCTTGGTCTAGAATTGTAATCGCATTGATCTCATTGGTGGCAAGCTTGGCCCATTCTTTGTCGGGATCAACGCGTTTCTGGATCTTGAGATAATCAGGAGCCACCAACTTGCCTTCGATATCACGATCACGGGGAATATATTTTGCTAAGTCAGAATGCCACGCTCGCCCCCAATCGCCTTCAAACTTATCATGTATGAGCTGCAGGGCACCAGATTTAGCACTGGCGACAACGTTAATCGCGTTTAGATATTTTAACTGTTCATTTGGCATGACAAGATAGTAAGGGCAAAATAAAAATTTAGCAAATATAACCCTTGCGGACCGACTTTTGTCGCTTTTAAATACGATCGTATTTAAAAGCGACAAACTCATTGTATTTATTTCATCCGACTTAGGAGTTGACAACAAAAATATCACTTGCTATACCCGCTAGTAGAAATTTTTAAAGTTTGGTTTTTGTTATCCCGTCGCAAGGCAAAGTGAAACATCGGTTTACCCCTCCTAAAAACCGACGGACTAGCCCCCTTGTGATTGGGTAACAACAACTGCCAAACGGCTCAACGGTGATTCCCGTTGAGCCGTTTGGCTATCTTTAATCTTTCACATCTTTCAAAAAGTTTGCGCCAATCTCTCAAGCGTTTTTTTAATTACTTTTTTTAGTTCGGCCTGCTCCGCTGGAGTGAATTTAGCCAGAACAAAACCGCCAACGGCATCTTTTTTTTGCTTGAGAGTGCGTTGCTGCCTAGCCGTACTCAACTTGCGATTTGCCGTACCGACGCGTAATCGCCAAAATTTATTAGTTTTAAGATGATCGATTACTGACTGCACCCCTCGATGGCCACCAGAATCCTTGGCAAAGGATAATTTAAAATTACCAAACTCAATATCAAGATCATCGTGTATTACGACAATGTCTTTCGGCGTAGTCTTATAAAATAGCTTGAGTTTCTTAACCGCCTCGCCTGACTTATTTACAAAAGTCTGCGGCTTGGCCAAGATAGCCGGTCTTTTGGTATGCGATTTTTGGCCCATTTCAAGGTTCAACCTTGAAATCTTGGCTATCTCTGCGTTTAATTTTTTATTAAATTCAAAATCCACTTCGTTGTCTTTGGCGATTTTCTCAATCACCTCAAACCCGACATTATGCCGCGTATTTTCGTATTCCTTCCCCGGATTGCCCAGGCCGATGATTAGTTTCATAATTCAAATATATCTTAAAAAATCAGCTATTGCAAAGGCTTGTTTTCCTGTTATAATTATTAAGAATGACTGAGGAATCAGGGTCTCAACTTAACCAAGAATCTAGGCAGCCAGTGCGCCAAGAGGCGCTTGCCCCGTTAGAGGCCACCCAGCCTAAGGCTCGGTTACGACCGCCTCGGGGCGATCTGCCTCTAACGGGGCTTGCTTTTGTCTGGGAAACGCTCAGGGTTGTTATTATATCCTTGGCGATTATAGTTCCCATAAGGTATTTCCTTGTACAGCCTTTTTTTGTAAAAGGCGCTTCAATGGAAGAAACCTTTGAAGACGGCGACTATATATTGATTGATGAGATAAGCTACAGATTCAGAGATCCGACAAGAGGCGAAGTCGTGGTTTTCCGCTTCCCCGAAGACAAAACACAATTTTTTATAAAAAGAATAATAGGCATGCCCGAGGAAACCGTAGAGATAAGGGGCGATCAGGTGATAATACACAACAAGCAGCATCCAGAAGGCTTTGTTCTAGAGGAAAAATATTTATCATCCGGTCAGCATACAATCGGTGACCTGCGCTTTAAGCTGGATCCTAACGAATATTTTGTTTTGGGTGACAATCGCCTCCGCAGCTCTGATTCGAGACGCTGGGGCGCCTTGAATGTATCGCTAATAACTGGCAGGGTCTTTTTCCGGGCGTGGCCGATTGGCGAGCTGGGCGGAATCCAACAAGTTAACTACTAAATAATAATAAAATGGCAAAACCGCTAATACAATTAGTTAAGGGCATGCATGACATTCTACCGGCAGATCAGCCGTATTGGCAGTTAATATTAAAGAAGGCGACTGCAATATTGAACGATTATGGCTTTGAAAGGATTGATACTCCAATAGTAGAGTCTTCTTCTCTTTTTTCGCGTTCCGTAGGCGAGACTACCGACATAATTGAAAAAGAAATGTACAATTTTAAGACTAGGGGTGGCGATGACATCTCTTTGCGGCCCGAGAATACCGCCGGTGTTGTCCGCGCGTACATAGAGCACGGCATGTCGGTAATGCCGCATCCGGTTCAGCTTTGGTACTTTGGCCCGATGTTTAGGCACGACAATCCTCAGGCCGGCAGATTTAGGCAGTTTTACCAACTTGGAATTGAGTCTTTCGGCGATGACAACGCCGCGACAGACGCGATGTTGATTTTTATCGGCTATAAGTTACTTGAAAGTCTGGGCTTAAAAAATCTGGCGGTAAGAATAAACTCAATAGGGGATAGTAGCTGCCGTCCGCAGTATCTCAGGGCCCTAAAGGATTATTATCGAAATCGGGCCAAAAAAGTTTGTAATAAGTGCAAAAAGAGACTGAAAACAAACCTGCTGCGCCTATTGGATTGCGAAGAGCAGGTCTGCAAAGACATTGGCAAGGATGCGCCCCAAACGGTTGATCATTTAGATGCCGACTGCAAGTCACACTTTAAGGGTGTGCTTGAGTTCTTGGATGAAGTTAAGATTCCATATCTTTTGGATTCTCGTTTGGTGCGAGGATTAGATTATTACACCAGAACTGTTTTTGAAATCTGGCCGGACGAGGCAGTTAAAACTGAGAATCAGGAATCTGATCAGCCCGCGGCAGAAGTACACAGCAAGGTGCCCAGATGGGCGCTATGCGGAGGAGGCAGGTACGACAAGCTTGTTAACTTGCTTGGCGGTCCCAAAACACCAGCAACGGGCTGGTCAATGGGTATGGAAAGGCTAATTATTACGCTTAAAAATCAGAACGTGGCAACGCACGAACATCACGCGCAGCCCAAAATTTTCATAGCCCAACTTGGAGAATCAGCAAAAAGAAAGGGACTGCTTCTTTTTGAAGAATTCAGAAAACATGGAATATCGGCGAGGGCTTCTTTCGGACGGGATAGCATTAAATCTCAGCTGAGAATAGCTCACAGGCTAGGCATTAAGTATACCTTGATTGTTGGACAAAAAGAGTCGCTGGACGAGACTGTAATACTGCGAGAGATGGATTCGGGGGTACAAGAAACGATTCCTCAGACAAAAATTGTGGAAGCAATCAAGCAACGTCTTAAAAAAGAATGAGTGAAGATATTTTTTGTAAAATCATAAATAAAGAGCTGCCGGCCAGCATAGTGGCCGAGGGAGAATATTGGTTGGCCATAAAGGACATACATCCGCAAGCTCCCGTGCACGTATTAATATTATACAAGAAGCATCTACCCGGACTTGAGGGCGCGGCGAATGTTGATGCTGAGATCCTGGGTAACTTATTGTTGGCTGCCAATGAAGTAGCTTCAAGGGTTGGGCTCGGCAAAGGTTTCAGATTAATAATAAATAGCGGCGAAGACAGCGAGAGAGGCGTGGATCACTTGCACATACACCTGTTGGGAGGCAAGAGATTGGGAGCTAAAATTGTTAATTAATTTTTTTAAGACTTCTTAAAGAAGGGAGGTTACTATGGAAGTTACACGAAAACCGAATGAGAGCACTGGCTCATTGATGAGACGTTTCAGCAGGCTTGCTCAGCAAAGTAAACTTGTTGTGCGCGCGAAAGCGGCCAGATATTTCAAGAAAAAACCAACCGAAAGAGTTGAGAAAAACCGCGCCATCATGCGCACAGAGCTCAGGGCTTTGCGGAAAAAACTTGAACGACTTGGTAAATATGACGATGATTCGTTTGAAGAAGAAAAGAAAAAGCTAAAACTAAAGTTAGATTTATAGTTTTTTACAGCAATGCTTAAGGAACAATTACAAAAAGATTTGATGGCATCGCTTAAGTCAGGCGATCAAGTTAAGCGTCTTGTATTGGGCATGCTTATGACTGCGGTTAAAAGTCGCGAGCTTAACAAAAGGCAGCAATTGAGTAAGTCGATTAGTGACGCTGTTGAGCTGGAGAAGCAGAGCCAGCTTACAGGTGAAGAACTATCTGAAGTTATCGCGGGTGAAACGAAAAAGAGAAAAGAATCGGTAGAACAATTTAGGGCTGGTGGCAGAGAGGAATTGGCACAAAAAGAAAAAGCAGAAATGGATATTCTCATGACTTACATGCCGGAGCAAATATCAGAAGACGAGATCCGTACAGAGGTTAAAAAAACCATTGCCGAACTTGGTGCCTCTGGCGTCAAAGACATGGGCAAGGTAATAGGTTCAGTTATGTCAAAAATAAAGGGTCGAGCTGACGGTGGAACAGTAAGTAAGATCACTAAAGAATTATTGCAATGAAATAGTTTCAGGTTTAAATAATAAAACAGTCCCGCCTAGGCGGGACTGTTTTATTATGCTATCTTTAGCCCGTGCTCGACTTAACATTCAACAACCTGACTGCAGATAAAAAATATGGCATTGGTTTTTTTAAAAAAACCATAGGTGCCGCCATCAAAGAAGCGGGTCTTAGATCCGCAGGCGTAGAGCTTTCCATAAATTTAGTGGGAGAAGGACGCATAAGGTCATTAAATAAAAAATATCGAGGTAAAAATAAGACTACCGACGTGCTTTCGTTTCCTCTCCAAGAAAAACTTGACGCGAAAGCTCTTAAAGGTGGTATACTAAGTTTAGGTGATATATTTTTATCTTTGCCTGTAGCGAAGAAATACGCCGCCAGACAAGGCGTGGGGTTAGATTACGAGGTTAGCTTTCTCACGGTCCATGGATTTTTGCATCTCCTGGGCTACGATCACGAAAAATCATCATTAGAAAAACAAAAAATGTTCTCCCTGCAGGATAAAATTTTAAATAAACTAGATTTCTAGGCTTTAGCCTTCATGTTAATAACGCCGGATGCTAAATACTAGATATTAAATACTCCCTAGTGCGTCAGCATTTAATCACAGGAATAGATATAGGTAATCACGCCGTTAAAACCGTAATTGCGGAATTAAATCGCGATACTTTGCGTCCGCATATAGTCGGTGTAGGCGAGGCGCTGTCTACCGGCCTTAGGCGGGGAGTTATTTTTGACATGGAGGAAACCATTAATAATATCCGCGGCTCTGTATCTCAGGCAGAGTCAATGTCCGGAGCTAAGGTGGGCCGAGCTTACGTTTCCGTTAACGGTTTGCACGTGCGTACCCAGCTGTCACGAGGCGTAATAGTGGTTTCTCGTGCCGATAATGAAATAACACAAAATGATATAGATCGCGTCATAGAGGCGGCATCAACAATTAATCTACCGCCAAACAGAGAAATAATACATACAATTCCCAAGAGTTTTACGATAGATGGGCAGGAACATGTAAAAAATCCTCTTGGAATGCGCGGTGTCCGCCTTGAAGCAGAAGTTACTCTAGTAGAAGGGCTTTCTCCGCATATTCGTAATTTAGCCAAATGTATTAATGCCAATGATATTGAAGTTACGGAGTTTGTTTTTGCTCCTTTGGCCGCAGCTAAATCAGTTCTTGATAAGCATCAGAGAGAGCACGGCGTTTTAAGTATCGATTTCGGCGGTGGCGTTTCTTCAATGTCGCTGTTTCATGAAGGCGACCTTGTACACACAGTAATTTTGCCGATAGGTTCTCGTCATATAACAAATGATCTTGCCGTAGCATTCCGTACCTCAATGGATAAGGCGGAGAAGATTAAATGCCTTTATGGAAGCATCTCTACAGATGCGTCCGGCAAAAAAGACAAGGTGGACATTTCAGAACTTCTGAATGAAGAGGATTTTGTCGTGCCACGAGCGCAGATAAATAAGGTAATCGATTACCGTGTTGCAGAACTTTTTGATTTTATTTCTGAAGAGATGAAGAAGCTTCCGCGAAATTACCTTTTGCCAGCAGGCGTGGTCCTTGCCGGTGGAGGAGCCAACCTAGACGGACTAGTAAATTTTACAAAAAACCGCTTGAAGCTCGCTGTTCGTACCGGAGGAGAATATTTTATTGATGGATTATCTGATCGCATCTCTGATCCTGCTTTTGCAGTAGCTGTCGGCATGGTACTTTGGGGCTTTGAGAAAGAATTTTCCGGTAGCAAGATGCCAATGTCTGCTAGACTGTCTTCCTTTGACGGCCTACAAAAAGTATCTAAGTGGTTTAAGAATTTTATGCCATAAAAGGCCCAACTAACTTATCCACAGGCTAGTAACAGGCGTTGATGTTGCGCCTGTTTTTATTTTGTGCTAAACCAGTGCCATAGGCAATTATTAATTATTAACTACTAGTTCATGGTAGGAAGAGTTGCCTACGCATGCAAGCATGGCCCAACTAAAACCACCATTTGAAACCTTTGCCCGCATTAAAGTAGTCGGTGTCGGTGGCGGCGGGAACAAGGCGATACAAAGAATGATGAACTCCAAGATTCATGGAGTGGAATTTGTTGCGGTCAATCTAGATGCGCAGGACCTCAATATTGCCAGCACGCCTACAAAGATTTTAATTGGCAAGAACCTAACTCGTGGTCTGGGCGCCGGCATGAATCCTGAAGTCGGACGCCAGGCAGCCAGCGAAAGCAAAGACGAGATTCAAGATGCACTGAAGGGTTCAGATATGGTATTTATCTGTGCCGGTCTTGGTGGTGGCACCGGATCGGGTGCCTCGCCGGTAATTGCTGAGATTGCCAGAGATGTCGGTGCGCTTACCGTTGGCGTTGTTACTAAGCCATTTTCTTTTGAAGGTGCGGCCAGATCTCGCATTGCCGAGGAAGCTTGGCAGATATTTAGAGACAACGTCGACGCTCTAATTACAATTCCCAACGATAGACTCTTATCAATAATTGACCGCAAGACTCCGCTACTCGAAGCATTTGCAAAGGTGGACGATGTGTTAAGGCAAGGCGTCCAAGGAATTTCTGATTTAATTACGATACCAGGCCTGATCAACGTTGATTTCGCTGACGTGAAAGCCATTATGTCAAACTCAGGTTCCGCTCTTATGGGTATAGGTTATGCCAGTGGGGACGACAGAGCGATTGATGCGGCTAAAACTGCAATCAGTTCACCTCTTTTAGAAATTTCTATTGATGGGGCAAGGGGAGTGCTATTTAATGTGTCTGGCGGAGCGGATCTGTCTATGGCTGAGATTAATGAAGCAGCCAAGATCATAACTGACAAAATTGATCCGGACGCAAAGGTAATATTCGGAGCAGTTCAGGATGACAAACTTAAGAAGGGCGAAGTTAAGATAACGGTTATCGCTACCGGTTTTACTAACGGCATGCATAAAACAACCGAAAGACAACAGGCGGGCCCAAGTTTATTTGAAGAACCGACCGGCAACGGTGGAATGGCTGGACTGGCAACATTCAAACCGACAGAACCGGTAAAAAAAGAAGTTATAGATGGCATTCTTGATGACACAGAATTTGATATTCCCGCCTTCATTCGCAGAAAGATGAAATAATTATAATCAATAAGTCTCCTTGGCTCAACTCCGCCGTAATAGGCGGTTTTTATATTTTTGTATTCCAGAAAAGAAGTTATCAACATTTGCTCTCTTGCACGATAGGTTTAAAATAGGAGTATATGATGGCGTTGGCGTCACAGACTCGGTGTGGTGCTCACTCGGTTTTCACGCCGAGTTTGTTATTTAAATAATCCGTCTTCCTGGGCGAATTTACATGCAAAATTTATATCCGATACAAGAAGTGGAACTGAATGAATTTATTGAGCCAAAGATTGGCAATGGTAAGATTCATCATTCCGGTTTAGTTTGGCAACGGTTTTTTGGTTATGGTGATCCGTACGATTCAATAAACTGGGAGATAAGGACTGCCAGGATTACAAAGGGCAGCGGAGAGGTTGTATTCGAGCAGGCCGGCGTAGAGGTGCCTGATTTTTGGAGTCAAACAGCGACAGACATAGTCGCTTCAAAATACTTTCGAGGGCAGCTGGGCACGCCCGAAAGAGAGGCTGGCGCTCGGCAGATGGTTGATAGGGTGGCGCTGACGATAGCGGGCTGGGGATTTAAGGACGGCTATTTTAAAACTCAGGGCGACGTTGAAAACTTTAAACAAGATCTCAAGTTTTTATTGATTAACCAATATGCCGCTTTCAACAGTCCAGTATGGTTTAACGTCGGAGTTTATGAACGTCCCCAGTGTAGCGCCTGTTTCATACTCTCAGTAGAGGACAACATGCAGTCTATTTTAGACTGGTATAAAGATGAGGGTTGGATTTTTAAATTCGGCTCCGGTTCAGGAATTAATCTTTCTTCTCTCAGGTCCTCAAAGGAACCTCTTTCGCGTGGTGGCACTTCTTCCGGCCCTATTTCTTTTATGAAAGGAGCTGACGGTGTGGCCAACAGTATCCGCTCCGGCGGTACGACCAGGAGGGCGGCGAAAATGGTTGTCCTCAACGCTGATCACCCTGACATTAAAGATTTTATCTATTGTAAAAAAATAATTGAAGACATGACCAGAGTGCTTGAGTCCAGCGGGATAAAGGCATCTATAGAAGGCGAGCTGTTTAACCCCTACACTCTTCTTCCTTATCAAAATGCCAATAATTCCGTAAGGGCAACTGATGAATTCATGAGAAAGGTTGATTCCGACCAGGAGTGGCAATTAAAGGCCGTAACTACCGGCAAGACATTGGAGACCGTGAAGGCGCGAGAAGTAATGGATTGGATTTCAGACGCCGCTTGGCACTCAGCCGATCCTGGCATGCAGTTTGATACAACCGTCAATGATTGGCATACCTGTCCTAATAGCGGAAGGATTAACGCTTCTAATCCATGCAGTGAGTATATGCACCTAGACAATAGCGCCTGTAACTTGGCCTCACTGAATCTCTTAAGATTTCTTGAGTCTGACGGTGCATTCAACGTGGATTTATTTAAAAAAGCGGTAGATACCATAATAACCGCACAGGAGATTTTGGTAAGCAATTCTTCTTATCCTACCGAAAAAATTACACGCAATGCTATAAATTTCAGAGAGTTGGGTATGGGTTACGCCAACTTGGGCAGCCTGCTAATGAATATGGGCATAGCCTATGACTCAGACTCCGGCAGGGCCATAGCCGGAGCAGTAACCTCTGTTATGTGCGGCGAAGCCTATTCTATGTCAGCCAGGATTGCATCTATCGCAGGGCCGTTTGGCGGCTATGAACTTAATCGTGAAGCAATGCTTGGGGTCATCAAAAAACATACCCTGGCGGCAGAGGGTCTTGCTGCGAATTTTGAATCGCTTTATTCAAGCGGTCCTATAAATGTCGATAATATCTCTAGCCACAATGAGCTAATAAAAGAAGCCGTCAGCGTTTGGCATGAAGCTGTTGAGTTAGGCCAAAAATTCGGTTACCGCAATTCCCAGGCTACGGTGTTGGCGCCGACAGGAACCATCGCTTTTCTTATGGATTGCGACACTACCGGTATTGAGCCTGAATTGGCCTTGGTTAAATACAAGAAGCTTGTTGGTGGGGGTACGCTCAAGCTAGTAAACGGCCAAGTTCCTCCAGCCCTGTTCAAGCTTGGCTACGATGGAAATCAGATATCTGAGGTTTCGGCGTATCTTTTGGAAAAAGAAACAATAGAGGGCGCACCGCATCTTCAATCAGCACATCTATCTATTTTTGACTGCTCATTCAAGGCAACAAATGGCACGAGGAGTATAAATTATCTAGGGCACATCAAGATGATGGGTGCCGTCCAGCCATTTATATCGGGTGCTATTTCCAAAACCGTTAACTTGCCCAACAACGCCACAAGAGAAGATATCCGTGACGCTTTCGTTCAGTCCTGGAGACGGGGCCTTAAGGCGGTTGCAGTCTACAGAGACGGCTGCAAGAGCGTACAACCGCTCAACACCTCTTCAGACGAAAAGACTCCTGATGCCGGTGCCAGCAAGTTGGTAGAAAAAATTAACGGTTATACTAGGATTAAATTGCCCGACGAGAGGCCTTCGATTACTCATAAGTTCTCTCTTGGAAATCACGAGGGGTATCTAACAGTAGGCCTTTACCCTGAGAATAAAAAACCAGGCGAGACTTTTATAACAATAGCCAAGGAGGGGAGTACAATTTCGGGGCTGTTTGATGTTATAGCGACTCTGACTTCAATGTGTTTACAGTCTGGCGTGCCGCTTAAAACTTTAGTCAAGAAGTTTAAGGATTTACGCTTTGAACCTTCAGGTATCACCAGTAATTCGGAGATTCCTTTTGCTAAATCATTCATTGATTACATATTCAAATATCTCGGCAACAGGTTCCTGTCTGAAAACGACAAGGAGGAAATTTTCGGTACGCCTCATACTGAATTTTCAACTCTGCCAAATGATAAGGAGCCGCTATCGGTAGCGGTTGAAGCGGTGGGTGTCTCGTGGGAGAACAATATCAAAGACGCCTACACCGATGCCCCGGTCTGTGAATGCGGAGCCATGATGCTCAAGGCTGGCTCGTGCTATACTTGCCCTAACTGTTTTAATACAACCGGGGTATGTAATTAAGATAGGGCCAACTAAAAAGTAAGCCCTGCCAACGCGGGGCTTACTTTTTAGTTACGATTATGATATTATAAATTAACCATCACACCGCGGGGTGGAGAAGTGGTCTATCTCGGCGGGCTCATAACCCGCAGATCGCACGTTCGAATCGTGCCCCCGCAACAGAGACGGAAAAACAGGAGAGAAATCTCCTGTTTTTCTTTGTATAGAGACATTATTGAGAGGTTCTAACCTATCAATTTCAATAACTATATTTTCTTGCTCTTCAGAAATGTAATTATACGTTTCCTTCAAGGAAATACTAAGTATTTGCTCACTTATTGAGAGGTTCTAACCTAACTCAATTCCTCTGGCTCAATTTCTGCATCTTTGAGAATGCTTGAGAGAATTTTTGGGTGTAAGATTTTGTTGTCATGAAATGGAACTGTGGTTCTCTTGCCCTCGGAGTTCCTAAAGATTTTTTGACTGCCACTTTGTCTGACCAATTTAAAACCGCGCTTTTCCAAGATAGAAATAATCTGCTTGGCAGTTAATCTTGGTAAGCGTGGCATGTTTAGAGAGTGATGTGGACAGTTGATAAACTGACTGATTTAGTCGTTGGAATTTCTTCTTTCTCAGCAAGTCTATCCTGGAGGTGTAGGTTTATGGCATCCTTAATGTTAGACATAGTTTCTTCATAGGTATCACCCTGACTATAACAGCCCTGCAACTCTGGGCAGGTAGCAAAATAGCCATCATCGTCTTGCTCTATAATTATAGGAAAATCATATTGTTTCATATAGCCATAGTAGCACAAATAAGTTAAAAATCAAATGAATTTCTTGAACTTGTGAACTTAGTGAATGTCGTGAATGACAATGGGGACAAAACTTTGACAAACGTAGAAGTTTGATGTAGGCTTATAATATCTAACGTTCTTTTCTAAATAAGGGGACTTTCTCTTGTTTCAACTACACAAAGGAAATACCAGAAGAGTTTTAGTCATTGGACCCATAGCTTTCAAATTTGCCCGATTCTCTCCAAAAGTTGCCTTCAATAACTCACGGCTTATGGGTGTTAGAGAAGCCTGGGGTTATAAATATTGGCAGTTGGGCGGAACTAAGAACTGTCTATTTAGAGGAATAATCTCAAATTGGTTGGAGTTTGTGTTCTATCTTAAACACAAGCACCCGTTCTTAATTCCTACCTACTTCTCACTGTTTGGGTTAGTGAATATTCAGCCTGCTCGAGAAAAGGCCCCGATAACCATGAATCAGCTCTGGGTTACCTTACACAAGATGACCAATGGAGCGGTTGAAAAGGATGACCATGTATTCGCTGGTCGAACTAACTTCTGTAATGATAATGGCAAACTTCGCATGATGGACTATGGCAGTCGTAAGACTCAAGAAGTTCTTCTAGAATGGGCTGACAAAATATACTCTGAATTCCAGTTTCCTCAAACTACTTAGAGTCATCAACCAACGGTGGCTTTTCTGTTAAATAAAACCGAAACACTCTTTCAACTAACCGCTTGGAAGCGGTTCCAATGAGTGGTCGTCCCCGCAACATTTGGCGAATTTTGCTTTTTGAGCTACGATTTGCTGGGTTAAGTTTCTTAAAAAATAAGGGGCCGCCGTGACAAAAAAACCAAACGATCCTTTTAATAGTATAGTTCCGCCACTTTATCTGGGCGTATCTTATGGATTTGATACGGTTCGGCATGGCGCTGAAATTTTTGAAAATTCTGCTTGCGGTTACGCCTACGGGCGGATGGGTAACCCCACCGTTACCGCTTTTGAACGCTGGCTCGCAGATATGGAGGGGGTAGGAGAGGGTTCCGTTTGGGCCACAAGTACAGGACTATCAGCTCTGGCATTATTATTTTGGAGCCTTACTTCTAATTCGCTTGGACGCGGAAAGAGAGTGGTCGTTTCACCACATATTTACGGTGGCAGCTTTCATCAGTTACAACTTTGGTCTAAGGAGCACGACCGCGAGATTGTTGTCGTGGAAGATCCATTTAGTTTGTCATCTTGGGAAAAGGCGATAAGCCCGGGGGCAGCCTTTGTTTTTTTAGAAACGCCAGCAAATCCCACGGTAGATATTTTTGACATATGGGAGATATCTAATATTTCTCATCGTTATAATACATTTCTGGTCGTGGATAATACTGTAGCGCCTGTTTTGCAAAAACCACTAGCATTGGGAGCTGATGCCGTGCTTTACTCCGTTACCAAGGCACTTAACCGGCAGTCTACCGGATTAGGCGGTGCGCTGGTCGGCTCGCCTTATTTTCTGGAAGAAACAGAGAGGGTTATAAACGATTACCATGTTTCAATCGGCGCAATTATGCATCCGTTTTCTGCCTACCTTACCCTTTTAAATCGCACAACTTTATCAAGGGATATGATGTTATTTTCGGAAAATGCCTTACTAGTCGCTAAGTTCCTTGAAGGCCATCAAAAAGTTAGAAAAGTTAATTATCCGTTTCTTCCGACAAGTTCCCAATACGCTTTGGCTCGCATGCAAATGACTGGAGGCGGCGGATTGCTATCTTTTGAAATGCATAGTTTCGAGGCCGCCTGCACGCTTGTAGAGTCCGTGCGCTCTGCCCTTATGGCACCGCACCTTGGAGACGAGAACGAGAACCTTATAATTCACCCAGCCTCAACCACGCACAGTAAGTTATCTCCGGAACAGTTAACTAGTGTTAATATTTCTCCGGAACTTGTTCGACTGTCCGTGAGCCTGGGAGACATGAATGAATTAATCGCTGACCTAGAAGAGGTATTCAAAACGCTGTGAACTTATTTTACAGTATCAACGTGCGCTAGCCTCGCACTTTTTAATTGACGATACGCCCAGGACGTGCTAATATTAACTCGTGTTTAACTGCGGAGAAAGACATGAATCCTATAAAATTTAAGTTGAGCGCCGATATAAATGATGAAAAATTAGCCAAAATAGTTGCCAAGATACTGTTGCGAGACGATGTTATCGTCGGAAAAAACGGCTGCTGGGCATTGGGTTCTGACAACAATTGGTGGCTGAGAAAAACAGGCAAAGAAGAATACGAACTTAAGAACCGCTATGGCTGCGGTAATCGACCAGAAGTTCTACAGGCCATAAGAACTCTTATTATATACCTGCTAGGCGCTGAAGACCTAAACAAGTAGCTCAGAAAATTAAATGACCAGCAGGCGGTCATTTTTTATATCTTGCCGGCCACCATTAGCTCTGAGCAATAATTTTTGGTATTATTTACTTAATAAAGCAATGACATTGGATCTAAAACTATTTTATCTTTTCAACAACTTAGCCGGCCAGTCGCAGTTTTTTGATGCGCTAGTAGTTTTCTTGGCAGGATATTCTCAGTATTTTTTGATTATTATTTTTCTTCTGTTTCTATATTTTTCTGGCTACACAAAGCAGGAGAAGCTTCGCATACTTGCGACTGCCGTTATTTCTCCGGTAATTGCACGCTTCGGGATAACTGAGTTTATCCGCTTTGTTTATCATCGACCGCGTCCCTTCCTTACCCACGAAGTACACCGGCTTATCTCTGAAAATCACTGGTCATTCCCTTCTGGCCATTCGGCTTTTTTCTTTGCCGCAGCAACAGCGGTCTTTGTTTACAATAAAAAGTGGGGAGTCGGATTTTTTATTGCCGCTATCTTAATGAACCTGAGCCGAATTGTTGCGGGAGTACATTATCCCTCAGATATCTTGGGGGGGATGCTTATCGGAGTTTTTGTTGCCTGCGTGGCATTCTATTTTATTAAAAAAGTAACAAGAAGCAACTAGGCGGGTGGATTAAAATCAAAAGTAGGCGCATGTTTGTGCAGGATCATTAAAAATTTAAGGAGTACTCATGAAAATACGCATGGCGCCCATTGTCTTGGCCGGATTTTTAAATATTTCTTCTTTTTCTCAAGAACCTCATAAAATTTTTTTGGAGCTGTCTGCCGGCCTGAGATACAGACTTGGCAAAATGTTTATGTTTTTGGAGCGCCGTATTTGAATAGTGTTTTTGGCGCAAAATTAGGAGTGGTGTTTTTTTAAATTAAAAGGCCCTGACTATTACAGCCGGGGGCCTAACAATTCTTCAACATATTCAGCAATCGCCATGCTTGCTGTCAGGCCTGGCGATTCAATTCCGATAAGGTTTAAAAATGGCGGATCGCCAATGTCCAGTTTAATACTGAAATCTGAATTACTTTGCCAGTTCTTAACCTTAGGCCTTATGCCGGAATAGGCCCAGCCTAGATCCTCTAATTTTATTTGCGGACAAAACTGTGACGCCGCTTCATGAAACATATTAACCGAAGTCTTATCTTCATTATAATCGCTTCTTGATAGTACTAATCGGGCGTTAGGACCTATAAACAAACGACCGCTTAGTCGGGGACTGAAGTGTATACCCTTGGATGGCGAACCGGATGAGATGACCGGATAAACCAAACGCCTAATGAGCCCGGCCTTGCTTGCTGAAACTTCATAATATTCTCCGCGCCAGAACTCTGTCTGATAATTTAAACCTGCCATTGCCGCGACCTTATCAGCATAGAGGCCTGCCGCATTAACCACTGCCCCTGCTTGGATTTTTAAACTAGGAGTAGAAACTTCATAAACGCCGCTCTTGGGATCTATGCCAACCACGGCATTGTCAAAATAAAAATCTACATTCTTGCATACGGCATCACTGTGCATTTTGGCTACCAATGATTCAGCATCTACTATCCAAACATTAGGAATAAATACACCACACATTGCCTTGATATTTGGTTCGTATTTTTTAATATTCCGCCAGTTAAGAAATTCTACATTGATTTTTTGCCTCTTCGCGTTCTGTCTCAATAGGGTGGCAGCCTCATATTTGCCGATAGGATCTGCAAATGCGCTCTTCCAGGGAACGGCTATTATCATTCCGGTCTTGTTAATTTCTAAGCCGTTATTGAGCGCGTATTCGACAATCAGTCGGCTACCATGCCTGGCAAGTCTTTCCTTCAGAGAACCACTCGATTCATGAAGGCCGGAGTGTATGACGTTGCTGTTTAGGCGGCTGGTTTCTTGACCGGGTAGGGGATTTTTTTCAACAACGACTATCTGTTTGCCAGGAAAAGCGATTGCCATGGTCCTAGCAATCGCACAGCCGACTACGCCTGCGCCTATAATCAGAATGTCGCACCTGCGATGAGTGCACCTCATTTTTAATGATCTCCTGGCTTTTATCGTTAGCTAATCATACAATCGCATAAAACCAAACCAAGTCAAACTAAAAAAACTGGCGTGGTTTTCTTTTACTCAAAATAATGTTATTCTACAATAAATGATCAAGCTCGAATCTCATAATCACTACGACCTCCACACATATCCCAATGGCTTGCGGCTGATTACCGTGCCGATGGAGCACACCAAGAGTGTGACGGTTTTGGTTATGGTCGCCACCGGTTCAAGGTATGAAACCAAGGACATAAACGGCATCTCGCACTTCCTTGAACACATGATGTTCAAGGGTACGACCAAACGCCCCGGCACGCTCGATATTTCTCAGGAATTGGATTCCCTCGGCGCGGAGTATAATGCTTTTACGGGCAAGGAGTATACGGGATATTACGTTAAGTGTGCCGCCGATAGAGTTGATGTTGCTCTGGATGTAATTTCTGATATTTTCCAGAATTCCAAATTCGACAGTAAGGAAATGGATAAAGAGCGCGGGCCGATTAAGGAAGAAATTAATTTATATCTCGATAGCCCCCCTCGTCGTATCGGTGAAGTTTTTGAGATGTTAATGTATGGTGACCAGCCGTTAGGTTGGGATATAAGTGGTACCAAGGAAAATATAGACGAGATGCAACACGCAGATTTGCTTAAATATTTTGAGAACCACTATTTTGATAAAAATACGATTGTTGCCATCGCCGGCAACATCCAAACCGAAGAGATGAAGAAAAAAGTTGAGAAATATTTTGACAATATTCGAGATGGTAAGCGGGCAGAGCCAACGGAAACACAAGAAGATCAGAAAGAGCCAAGGTTTAAAGTCGAATATAAAAAAACCGATCAAACTAATATAAACCTCGGATTCCGCAGCTACAGTCGTTTTCATCCCAAGCACGAGGCACTAGAGATTTTGGGTATGATACTGGGTGGCGGCATGAGCTCCAGGCTTTTTGTCGAAGTCAGGGAGAGGCGCGGCCTGGCCTATCATGTAAGAAGCGGTGTGACGGCCTATAACGAGACGGGTAATTTTGTCACTTATGCCGGATTGGGCAACGCCAACCTTATAGAGGGGCTGAAAGTCATACTCACAGAGCATAAAAAACTCATTGAGGAAAAAGTTACCGAAAAAGAACTGAACAGAGTAAAAGATCAAATTCGAGGCGCGTTCGTTATTGGATTGGAACAGTCAGACGATCTAGCCTCATTTTATGGCGAGCAAGAACTGCTTGAACACAAAATCGAAACTCCGGAAGAAAGGCTTGCCAAGATAACTGCGGTAACCGCCGAAGATATATTAGAAGTTGCAAAAGATGTTATTAGGCCGGAGAAGCTTAGCCTCGCCATCATCGGCCCATTGGAAGGGGACAATGAGGAGATTAAAGAAATTTTGAATTCGTGGTAGAGTAAATCAGGCGATAGGCGTTGGTTCCTAGGTATCGGAAAACCTAAAACCTAAAACCTAAAACCTAAAACCTTATCCCAAGCGATCACCAAACAATACATATCGAGACCGGCTCTATCCTCAAGGTGATTTTCATCATTCTAGCTTTGGTTTTTCTATATTTAGTAAGAGACGTCATAGTTATTTTATTTTTCGCAATAATTATAGCTTCCGCCATCGGTCCATTTGCTAGCTGGCTTGAGAGTAAGAAGCTTCCGCGTCTTTTGGGTGTGCTGATATTATATGTAGCATTTTTTGGTCTGATAATATTTCTACTATCTCTTGTTGTTCCCTTTGTTGCCGCTGAATTAAGTCAGTTAACAGGAGCCCTTCCCGATTTCGTATCAAGTCTTTCCGGTGCCCTGGAAGAGGCTCAGCAGACCACGTCTTCGAGATATTTTGATTTTTTTAGCGAAATACAGAACCTTCTGGACAGTTTCAGCCAATTTCTTTTTGCCTATTCTCAGTCGGCTTTCAGTTTAATAATAAATATTTTCGGCGGGGCTCTGTCATTCATCGCTATAATAATAATTTCGTTCTATTTGGCAGTTATGAAGCGCGGTATCATAGGTTTTATTACATCGGTCATACCTGAGAAGTATGAGCAATATGTCATAAGCCTTTGGAGGAGGGCCGAGTTCAAGGTGGGCCGTTGGTTGCAGGGTCAGTTGCTTTTGGCTCTTTCTGTGGGGCTGATGGTTTTCGTGGGGCTTTCAATGATGAATGTTAAGTATGCATTACTTCTGGGCATCTTGGCTATGATTTTAGAAATTGTACCAATCGTCGGTCCGGTTATTTCGGCTGTTCCCGGTGTTATCTTGGCTTTCTCACAATCTCCGACTCTTGGCCTTTGGGTGCTGGTTTTTTACATTGCTGTTCAGCAGATAGAAAACCATATTTTTACTCCGCTCATACTCGGCAAAACCGTAGGTCTCAATCCGGTGGTTGTTATCATCGCCCTGCTAATCGGCGGTAAAATCGCTGGCATTCTCGGCATACTACTTGCCGTGCCAGTGGCGGTAATAATTGTTGAGATACTCGACGACCTAGCCAAACAAAAGGAGAGTCGTCGTTCTGGAGGTACTCAATAACATGTTAGAAATACCAGTGTCTTTGGAAAGAAAAGATCTCAGGACGCGCCTGGTCGAGTCTCTTGCAAAAATGCGCGAGTCTGGAGGCATAGACCATGAGGTCGCGAGGCTTCTGGACGAATGGACAAAAGAAAAAGAAGAGGCGGTTCCTGCTAATCAGCCAGAGCGTAACAAGGCCGCAATTCTTCTTAATGTTGAGCGTGCGCGGCTATACCGCGATGCCGGATATATTGAAGAGGCGATTGAGAACTACGAAGCCGCGTTGACTCAGTTGGAAAACGAGCAAGATCGTGAGTCCGTCGCTGGCGTTAGCGAGATTATTTATACTGAGATAGATCAGCTGCCACGGAATTAATTAGATTTTTGTGGTTTTTTATTGTAATCTAAAAGTAGCCGAAAGGGCTACTTTTTTCATGAATAAATTCTACATTACAACACCGATTTTTTATGTAAATGATAAGCCACATATCGGCCACGCTTTTACTCTGGTGCTAGCCGATGTTACCGCCAGATATCATCGCAGCTTGGGTGAGGAAACTTTTCTTTTGACCGGGACCGATGAGCACGGTGCCAAGATAGCTCGGGCTGCGGAGAGGCAGGGCGAAGAGCCACAGCAATTTACCGACAGAGTATCTGCTACTTTTTCTGAACTTGCGAAGATTTTAAATGTTTCAAACAATGAATTTATAAGAACAACTGACCAGGAAATACACTGGCCTGGCGTTTTCAAAATCTGGGAAGCTATTAAGGCTAGCGGTGATATATATGAATCTGAATACGAAGGACTTTATTGTGTTGGGCACGAAGCTTTTATGAAAAAATCTGATCTTCAAGACGGCGTTTGTCCAGACCATCAAACTAAGCCTGAGAAAATAAAAGAAAAAAACTACTTTTTCAAGTTATCTAAATACAAGAAACGGATAAAAGAAGCTTACGTGTCTGGGGCAATTATGGTGAAGCCGGCATCCAGGGCCAATGAAGTATTGGCGATGCTGGAAGATTCGGAAGATGTGAGTTTCTCAAGGCCGCGCAAGGATTTGGAGTGGGGGATAGCTGTTCCTGGAGACGATGCCCAAACAATATATGTCTGGGCCGATGCCCTTACCAATTATTTATCAGCCATGGGCTATGGTAGAAATGAGGATTGGCAGAAGTGGTGGCCGGCTGATACTCATGTTATAGGTAAGGATATTTTGAGATTTCACGGCATAATTTGGCCGGCCATGCTTTTATCAGCGGGGTTAGAATTACCTAAGTCTCTTCTGGTCCACGGCTTTATTACAGTTGAAAACCAGAAGATGTCCAAAACAATCGGAAATGTTATCGATCCGGTTGAACTGGTAAAAAAATATGGCGTTGATCCAGTGCGCTACTATTTGCTGCGGGAAATACCATCCACCGAAGATGGTGATTTTTCCTACAAGAAACTGGAAGACAGATATAATGGCGACTTAGCCAATAATCTTGGCAACTTGGTAAGCCGCGTTGCCAAACTTATAGAAACAAAACTTGAGGGTGAGTTAAATTTTGACGGAAAGTTTTTTGATAAAGAGGTGCGTCAAAAAATTGAAGAAGCCGAGCAAAAATACCGAAGGGCCGTTGAAGAATTCCGATTGCACGAGGCGCTTACACACATCTGGGATTTGTTCGGCTTCGCTAATGCACATATTGATTCGCATAAGCCATGGGAGGCGGATCAAGAGGGGAGCCATCTTTTGAGGACGATTACAAGCATTGTTGCAATAATAGTAAGCGGCTCGCGATGGCTCGAACCATTTTTGCCAGAAACTGTCGAAAAAATCAGCAATACTTTCGGTAACAATCTAAGGGCATACGATGTCCTTAGATTGGCTGGGCAGAAGTTTATTGTGACCAAAATTGAGCCATTGTTTCCGAGATTAAAATAAAAAATGAAATTTATCGATTCCCATTGTCATCCGCAGATGTCGCAGTATGATGCGGATAGAGAAGAAGTAATAAAAAGAGCCGAGGAAGCAGGAATCGGCATGATTTGTGTTGGCACGGATTCCGAGACATCTAAGAAGGCGGTTGAGCTGGCCCAAAAACACAACGACCCTACTTCGCTAAAGCTACGAAGGGCAGGGATTTGGGCAACGGTTGGATTGCATCCGAACGATAATTTGGGAGAGAAATTTGACGAGAAGGAGTACGAAGAGTTATTAAAACAGGATAAGGTTGTAGCAATGGGCGAGATCGGCCTCGACTATTATAGAACCACAGAGCCGGAAGATCAAAAATTTCAGAAGGATCGTTTTGTAAAACAGCTTGAGCTCGCCGACAAAATGTCTAAACCGCTTATTTTACATTGCCGCGATTCCAGGGCAGGCCCTTCGACAGAGCTCAGGGCAGGCAGTACCGGCAACGCTTATTTGCAAATGGCGGATATTTTGAAAAATGGTTATGCTAAAAATGGTGGAGTGGTGCATTCATACACTGGCAGTTTGGACGAGGCCAAACAATTCTTGAACCTAGGATTATACCTCGGGTTTAATGGCATAATTACATTCCCTCCTTCGCGTAAAGCTACGGAAGGGCAAGTGCCCGGCATGTATGATGAAATTGTAAGATATGCGCCGCTTGATCAGATACTTCTTGAAACCGATGCGCCTTATCTTACACCTGAACCATATCGAGGCAAACGAAATGAACCGCTTTATGTAATTGAGGTCGCCAAAAAAATCGCCGAGTTAAAAAATATTTTTTTAGACGAGGTTGCAGCCGCAACAACCGAAAATTGTAAAAGATTATTTAAAATATGAAAAAAGAGTTGCCAGGCGGCGTGAGGCTGTCGGAAAACCAAAGCAGGAAGCTGGCCTATGTAGGCGAATTTAAAGAAGCGCCGTTTTTAAGTTCAGGTGCCTTAAGAAGGTTTTTGAGATTAAGCCAAAAGATAACTCTGGGGGATAAGAAAAAAAAATTTGTAGACGGAGATCTTAAAATAGTTCTTCAGGACAGATCTGATACTTTTGTAAGATACCTTAAGGTAACGATTGGGCAAGACTCCTATTTTGTCAAAGAATCCAGGACTACGTTTTTAGGCGGAGGGGCTAGTGAAATACTAACCTCAAATGAACTCCGTGAGATATTAGAAAAAGAGGGGTTTAATTATGCCGAAGTTGTAAAATTTAAGCTTGGCTACGAAGACAGATCCGGGCGAACTTACTACGTAGCTACGTGGGATGAAAGATTAACCAAAGGACTAGATGAGTGGTTAGCCGATCGTAGCCTAACCAGACAAGAGAGGGAAGAAATAAATAGAAGATATCGAGAACTGCGCGATAAACTATCTACAAAGTATGGTTTTACTGACGTTTCCGCTCTTAACATGTCCTACGATCCGCAAACTAAGAAAATTATTATTTTTGATGCGAATAGATAATGAAATATAATCCACAAAAAACCAAAAAGAAGTGGCTCTCCTTCGCCAACTGCTACGCTGAAGCTACGCAGTTCAAGAAGGCTACGGAAGGGCAGGCAGAAAGATGAAAAAATATAATCCAAAACAGATTGAATCCAAATGGCAAAAATATTGGGAGGCCAAGAAGGTTTATAATACAAAGGAAGCAGAAAATAACTACATGTTATTGACGGAATTCCCTTATCCATCCGGCAATCTCCATATCGGCCATTGGTACGCTTTTGCTTTGCCGGATATTTTGGCCCGTTATTTGAGGATGACTGGCAAGAATGTGATGTATCCGATTGGTTTCGATGCCTTTGGTCTGCCAGCTGAAAATGCGGCCATAAAGAATAATATTCATCCAGAGACTTGGACCAAAAAAAATATTACCTACATGACGAAGCAGCTTAAGAGCATGGGCGCGACCTTTGACTGGTCGCGCGAGGTTCAAACAATTGACCCAGATTATTATAAATGGACCCAGTGGATGTTTTTAAAGTTTTATGAAAAAGGATGGGTTTATAGAGCGGCAACAAAAGTAAATTGGTGTCCGAATGACAAAACTGTTTTGGCGAATGAGCAGGTAGTAGACGGTAGGTGTGATAGGTGCGATTCAGAAGTCATACAGAAAGAGCTGACGCAATGGATGTTTAAGATAACTGAGTTTGCCGATGATCTGGCGGGCGGTTTAAAAGATTTGGACTGGCAGGAAACTGCAAAACTCGGCCAACTTAACTGGATAGGGCGTTCGGAGGGCGCGAAAATAAAATTTAAGCTTACAGATATTCCTGGGCAAAAAGATGGGAGGCATTTTGTCGATGCGTTCACCACCAGAGCCGATACGCTTTTTGGCGTGACCGCTGTTGTAATATCTCCAGAACTTGCCCAAAAATGGATTGATGTTGGTTGGAGGGCCTCAGAAGAAGTTAAGGAGTACGTTAAAAAATCACTTACTAAGCGTGAACTTGAAAGACAAGAAACAGCAGAAAAAACCGGAATTGACGCCGGTATATTTGCAGTTAATCCAATAAATGATGAAAAAATTCCGGTGTGGGTGGCCGATTATGTTCTCGGACATTATGGAACCGGGGCAGTTATGTTTGTGCCAGCACACGACCAAAGAGACTACGAATTCGCTAAAAAATATAGTCTGCTGATAAAAACTGTTGTTGAGCCGGTTGCCATAGAAAAGAATCTTACGAACGAAGCGTATGTCGGTCCTGGTATTTTAGCTAATTCGGGGAAATATAATGGTGTTGAATCGGAAGATGCCAAGAAAAAGATTACCGAGGAGTTAAAATTAAGTGGTTTTGGTGATTTCCAAAGAACTTATCGTTTGCACGATTGGGTTTTGTCACGGCAGAGATATTGGGGCGTGCCCATTCCAATGGTCAACTGTCTAAAATGTGGCTATCAGCCTGCGCCAGAAAAAGATTTGCCTATAAAATTGCCGTCGCTTGAAGATTTCAAACCTGCCGATGATGGCAGATCTCCGCTGGCGAAGGCAACCAAATGGCTTAAGGTTAAATGTCCGAAGTGCGAAGGCGAGGCAGAAAGAGAAACGGATACCATGGATACCTTCGTTGATTCTTCATGGTACTTCATGCGCTATACCGATCCCAAGAATAAAAAAGAATTTGCGTCTAAAGAAAAAATGGCAAAGTGGTTGCCGGTACCCATGTATATCGGGGGGGCGGAGCACACCACCATGCACCTTCTTTATGCGCGATTTTTTGCCAAGGCCTTACAAAAACTTGGCCATGTTGATTTTTTGGAGCCGTTCATTGGCCGACGTAATCGGGGAATAATTTTAGGTCCAGACCATCAGAAAATGTCAAAGTCCCGCGGCAATGTTGTCGACCCTGATATAGAAGTCAAGAAATACGGTGCAGATGCAGTGCGCATGTATCTCGCGTTCATGGGGCCGTATGAACAAGGCGGACCGTGGAGCCCGGGAGGAATTATCGGGGTTTATAGGTTTTTGAGCAGAGTTTGGAATGTGTTTAATTTTGCTAAAGATGTGGTTTTGCCTTCGGCAAAAAATATAGTCTTACATAAAACTATCAAGAAAATAGGTGAAGATATTCAAAATATGAGATTTAACACTGGCGTAAGTGAATTAATGAAGCTACTAAACGAACTTGAAAGTTACCAATTGCCGGTTTCGGTGCAAAAAACGTTTTTGCAGCTTCTGGCGCCGTTTGCACCACACATGACGGAGGAGGTATGGATTAATGTAATGAAAAATAAAAACTCAATCCATCTTGAAAAATGGCCGAAATATGACCCCAAGCTAATTATTGAAGAGAAAGTTGCGCTAGTTGTTCAGGTGAATGGTAAAACCAGAGACGTAATTAAAGCCTCTGGCAGCTTATCAGAGGAAGAAGTCAGGAAGTTGGCACTTGCCTCAGACAAGATAAAAAAACACCTTGTCGGTAAGGATGTAAAGAAATTTATTTATGTTCCTGGACGCTTGATTAATCTGGTTATTTGATTTCGAGTTAGTTAGTTATTAGTTAATTGAAAAGAGGACTAGCGCCCTCTTTTCGGTAGGTTTTGTATGTATCTCGCCCAGCTCAGCTGGGCGGGCCGCGTTGATCTAAAAGTATCATGCCAACTAAGACGCTGCTTTCTTGTGGCGGTTGCATGCGCAACCGACTAGCCTGCGCCAGCGTCTTATTTACTAGAATTTTCTGATAAACTCTGCTAGTATTTATATTAATGAAGCCTGAAGAATTGAGAAAATTCGAGGATATTGTTAACCAGTACCAGCGTGATTTGGTTAATTTTCATTACCGTTTTGTTGGTAATAGGCCGGAAGCGGAAGACCTGGCACAAGATACGTTTATTAAGGCTTACAATAAGTTCGATACCCTGAAAGAACCAGGCAAGTTAAAAAGCTGGTTGTTCCAAATTGCACGAAACACCGTCATAGATTCTTTCAGGAGAAATAAAAACAAGCCGTTTGCCATGGACAGCGTAATACTTGAAAATATTCCTGAGATCACGGCAGTTGACTATCAAGACAAAGTGGCTCGTATGGAGGTGTCAAAAGAACTGGAGAGTTGTATCGATCTATTGGTCAAGGAAGACCGGGCAATTATCAAGTTGTTATATTACGAAGGTTTTTCTTACAAAGAGATCGGCGAACTTTTGCATATGAATGAAAACACATTAAAAAGTCGTCTTCATCGGGCAAGGAAAATACTGCTTGAAACAATTCAAGCGAGCCCAGCCCTAAAAGACGTAGTATTAAATTATGAATTACAATGATGAGCAATTAGATAATTTTATAAGGTCTAAGCTTGCCAAACCGGATATAAGCTGGGGTCACATTCGGCCATCCGCAGATTTTACAGCAAGGGTTATGAGGCAAGTTGGTCTTCTTGAAAGACGCAAGCGCTGGGCCGCGTATCTTATTGCAATACTTTTGTCGCTAGCTCCATTGGCGGTGCGTGAGGTTTGGATGTTGGTGAGGGGAGATTATTTTTCGGCCTCCACACTTCCTATGGGCAGATTAATCGTTGGAACATATGGTTTTTTCCTGTCTCCGGCAGCGCTCTATATATTGATAGCCCTTAGTGTTCTGGCGTTTCTCTTTAGAGCCAACAAACTTCGCCGTGGGTACAACTATATAAGGATAGCTTAAGCCAGCAATGTCTATAAAAGATTCCGCCAAAGGCGAATCCACCTCTGGTGGAAAAAAAATTGTAGTAATTGGAGGAGGTACCGGAAGTTTTATGGTACTCTCGGCACTAAAAGATTATCCGGTCCAGCTTGCCTCCATAGTTTCAATGGCTGATGACGGCGGCTCTACCGGTAGGCTCAGAGATCAGTATGGTGTTTTGCCGCCCGGCGATATCAGGCGTGCGTTAGTTGCGCTCTCAGAAACCAGCAAAACACTGCGAGACCTGTTTAATTACCGTTTTTCTGGCGGTGATTTTAGAGAGCATAATTTTGGCAACATATTTTTAAGCGCATTGGAAAAAATAACCGGAAACTTTGAGGATGCCATAGGAGTGGCGTCTAAAATGCTCAACATAAAGGGAGAGGTCATTCCGGTTACGCTCGATAATGTTAGCCTAAGGGCACAGCTTGCCGATGGTAATGTCGTGACAGGGGAAACGAATATAGATATCCCGAAGCATGATCCGACAATACCAATAAAAAAGGTTTGGCTAACACCAGAGGCAAAAATTAATAAGTCTGCGCGCAGGGCGATACTTCAGGCCGATATGATAGTAATAGGACCGGGTGATTTGTTTACAAGCGTGATCCCCAATCTTTTGGTTGCCGGTGTTACGCCTGCGCTTAAAAAATCAAAGGCCAAAAAAGTCTACGTTTGCAATCTAATGACCAAATATGGCGAGACGCATGGTTTCAAGGCGCAAGACTTTGTTAATGCTCTGGAAAAATATCTTGGCGAGGGGGTTTTGGATTACGTTATTTTCAATAACAAGAAGCCGTCAGCCGGGACACTAAGGCATTACTCTGGTGAAAATTCTTATTTTGTTGACGTTAGCCTTTTAAAACGGAATAGCCGCAATCCACAGTTTATTTTGGCAGACTTGCTCGACTCCGGAAGGTTAGTGCGCCACAACCCAAGGAATAAGCTGGCGAGGGCGCTGATATCGCTACTGAGATAGCACTCGCTAAATGCGCCGATGGTTATAGGCTAAACAAAAACCCTCTGCGGAGGGTTAATAAAAAATTTGCCTTATCTACGCTTGAGAGTCGGCCGTTCATCGTCATCTTTTGACTCCGGGTCGTCTGAAGCATCTTCTTGTCCCGGTCTCCTTCTTAATGTCGGGCCGGTTGGTCTGTCCTCGGTTTTTATCAAGGACTGTTTTTGTAAAAGCAAACTCTTTACTTTATTGAATTCAGAGGTGTTGATCGCATAATCCGGTCGAGAGTCCAGCTCGCTAATTGCTTTCTGCGTCTTTTTAATGCGGTCGGCATTTGCGGGATGAGTCGAGAAAACCTTAGCTAGCGTGCCTTTTTTCTTTTTTTCCATGGCCTGGAGTCTTTCAAAAAAGTTAAGGAGTTCTACGGGGTCATATCCCGACTTATAAAGATACTGCAGGCCGAGATTATCAGCTTCATCCTCGAACTGCCTGGAGAATTGCAGAAATTTCATTGGTATAAGCAGGCCGACTGCTTGCTGAGCACCATACCCAGCCCAGCCTCCACCCATAAATATAAGTGGAATTGTAGCCAGGTTTATCAGCTCACCACGAGTTGCCTGTCTTGTACCGTGTCGTGCTGCCACGTGAGCAATCTCATGGGCCATTACTCCAGCCAACTCCGCCTCGCTTTTAGTCTCTATGATTAGGCCGGTATTAATAAAAAAGAAGCCGCCGGGAAGAGCAAAGGCATTAATATCCGAAGAGTCTATTGCCTTTATGGTAAAGGGTACTATGGCATCAGAATTGCGAACGATATTCTGGCCGAGCCTGTTAATATATTCGGCGATAATCGGGTCGTCTACTATTTTTACCTGTTTTTCTACGTCCTGAGCCAGAGCTTTGCCCATTGCTATCTCTTTTTCCAGTGAATAAAAATTAACACCGCCGGTCACGTCACGATTGCCTATTTGACTCGGATCATTCTTCGGGTCCTTATCCTTCCTATTATTTGAAGACTTCTTCTCATTTTTCTGGTTATCGCTTTGAGCGCTGATATTGTAGCCAGAAGTAAGCATAAGCAGCAGGCAGATAATAAGTAAAAACCGAAACAAAGATTTATGCGGCGAATTTAATGACATGAAGCGTTTCCTCCAAGATATTTTAAAGATTCTACGGTAAGTATATAACAGGTTCTATTTTTGTCAAAATCATTATTATGTGCTATCTCTTAATTTATAATTGATTTTTTTCGGAGATGCCCTTGACCAGAGAAGCGGCTTACGAGCATGTGGAGCTTTTAAAATTAGCGATTCACCGAATCAACAGAGAGGCGGAGAATATAAGGGCCCGTTTTTGCAAAAGGGGAGAGCATTATTTTATTAAAGTATGGATGCCAGTTAAGGGCTTAGCCGATATTTTTGTGGCTATTGGCTATGAATGTTTTCTGTGCTCTATCAGTAAGCCGCTGTTAACTGGCGGCAAGCGCTGCCGTTTTTGTAATGAGCTGCTGGAGTCATATGAGTCTATCGGTATGGAGGACGTGGAGTCTTGTTCAAGGTGCAGCTTTGACAGCTCTCAACAAAATTTTTTGGGAGCGCCAAGGAGAGCCATGTCAACACAGGACAGAGTAGAGATTAAATAACCCCGCTTAACGGGGTTTTGATTTTTTTGGTATTTAGCTGAGGTTCGGCCGCAGCTTTCAGATTCATAATAATCCCGCAATAACATCGCAATGGTTCAATAGCTTGTAATCACCCTGCTGGTAGAATGGGGTTATGGCATATACAACAAATCCAAGGCTTCCTTTGGTCAGAATGGAAGCCGTAAGACTAGTAAAGTATCGAGGGTGGTCGACAAGACAAGTGGCTAGGCACACCGGCTACCGTCAAAGCTCGATTGTACAATGGTGCAAGAAGGATCCAACCGGTGGTTGGCAAAGAATCCCAACCAAGAGTTCTCGGCCGCAGAGCCATCCCAGGGCTTTATCCAGAAAACTAGTAGAAACTATCATTGATCAAAGACTAAAACATCGGCGTTGTGCTGAGGTAGTCTACCAAGAGCTTTTAAATCAAGGAGTAGTCGTTAGCCTAAGCAGTGTAAAGCGTACGCTCAAAAGAGCCAGGCTATTAAAAGAACGCAGTCCCTGGAAAAGGTATCATCCCCACGTAGAGCGACCCAGAGCCGAAAAACCAGGTGATTTGGTGCAAATTGATACCATTCATGTTTTAACCAGAGAAAAAGAAAGATTTTACATCTATACTTTGATTGATCTTTGTTCCCGATGGGCTTATGCCAAAGTCTATGCAAGAATTAATACCCACAATAGTCTTAGATTTGTCAGACAAGCACAAAAAGAAGTCGAGTTCGGCTTCAGAATGATACAGAGCGATAATGGCAGCGAATTCTCGACTTGGTTTACCGAGAATCTGGGCAAGCTAGAGGTTAACCACAGACATAGCCGGGTAAGACAAGCTAATGACAATGCTCACATTGAAAGATTCAACAGGACGATTCAAGAAGAGTGTTTAGATAGAATTTACAAACAGCCCAGGTATTATCAAAAGGCCATTGACGGTTACTTGCCCCATTACAATACTGAGAGATTACACCTGGGAATTAAATTAAAAACTCCGGCCGAAATGATTACAAGCTATTGACCTTAATTCGGTATTTGTAGGTATAATACGATACTTCATAAGTAAATCAAAACCGTCTCATGTGAGACGGCTTTGATTTACTGTGAATTCGGGAGGATTTATATTGCTATACCGCAAATATTTTAATCAGATAATGTCCAAGAAATATGAGAATTGCGGAATAAATACCCTGACCAATTAAGGTACCCAATAAAAATTTATTCTTATGCGCTTTCAATATTCCACAAACATAAGCAATTAAATCAGCTGGCACTATCGGCAACAAATTCCAAATAACGACAATAAATAGTTCATTTTTTTCTATTCCACGCTTAATTTTAATAATACTTTTTTTATGTTTGTGTTCGAAGAATTTGTAAAGATGGAATGATTTTGAAAAATGATATATGAATAAAGAAGAAATCAATATACTCGAGAGAGTAAGAATGAAAAGATAGAGGGGAGGAAAAAATAATAGGCCAAGGGCGGTGAGATAAGTTGCAGGAATTAACGTAAAGCCACGAATACACCCCAAGAAGAAATAGAATGCATATCCAATCATTCCAGCGGCGAATATCCTTTTTAAATGATATTGGAAAAAATTGTTCTGGAAAAAATACGTGTATAAAATAACTATTAAAATAATAAGCCAGACTATGAGAAGAGTATTTCTTAATCTTAATATGTTGGGGTGAATATTTTCACTCATACTATATGTAAATTAAAAGAAGAGAGTAGCATGCGACTAAATGAGTTATAATAACTGGCCAGAGACTCTTCGTTTTCTTCAATAATGACCACTGCATTAACGCAAATACAAATAAGAGAGGAAATATGAGGGTCGGAAAATAATCTGGCCGCCAATGTAGAGCTGTGAAAATTAGTGACGCCAACAACATGTTTATCTTTTCACTCCTGAAATAAAGACGAAAAAAAAGTTCTTCTGAGAATGCAATAATAATGGGGTAGAAGGTTAAAGTCCAAATGGATCCATGAGCAATGCTTTGTTGAATAAATTTTCCAAATACCTCATGACCTAAGTAAGTATTCCTGATTAGATAAAGTACAAGAAAATAAAGAACGGAATAAATAAGAGTGAGTAGGAAGGCCTTTTTAGTAAAATGGAAGTAGTGAAGTACCTTTTTTCCTATTAAGTATAAACTTATTGCGGCAAGAACAATTTCTATAATAATGATAATCATATTTTTATTTACTCCAAGCTTCTCAAAAACCGTCTAGTTCTATTCTGGTGTCTCTATTGTACCAAGTTAGAACCTATTTTCAAAACAAAGTGAGGTAATGAATTCCGTCACGGCACATCGTCCGCTACGAGACACTGCGGAAGCAGTGTCTCTCCGCTACCGCTGTTCCGTTCCGCCCTCGCCTCGCCACCACGCATTCTTTTTTGTGTTCCGCTGATTCAGTTTTCTTTTTTTGGTATGGTGGTGGCGGGCGAGGTCGGGTTTTTCCTTGAGGGAGAAACTGACGGAATTCAATGCGTGGTAATGTAACGCTCTGTGGTGGACAAGGCGAAACTATTTTTCTGGGGATATGGTTCGCCTTGTCCAATTCTGTTTCGTGATTCTGAATGCGAATTCCCGCGCGGAGGAGGGGTCTGGGGAGGAATCCGCGCGGGCTTCTGAATTTCTTTTTCGGCGACGGCTACAAACTTAAAAAATGGAAATGGAAGAGATAAAATGCTATGATGATTATGTTTTAATCAAACTATATGGAAAAATTTGATTCAGCTAGGCATTTTAGCAAGGAAACACAGAAAGATGAGCGTCAACAGGTCGCGGAAACAATACGCGCCCAACGCAAGGAATATTTTGATAATAAAGAAAATCTCCAACGAAATCTGCAAGAATTACTTACAGACGCAGAAGCTAAAAAACTTCAAGCTGGCGAGGTAAGGGCAAATATTGAAAGTGCCGAAGCAAACATAGAACAAAGTTCTCAAAATTTCCTCCGAAGATTGCTCGAAAGAGGAAAACTCAAACGCTTGCAAACTGAACTTGGTACAGCAAAAGTGACTGAAGAAACTTTAGCCGAAGAACTTGAAGCATTAGAAGCTGCTAAATTAGAAATTGAACAATCTTTACAAGACCGCACTGCTCTTGATGGTGCGCGTCAGCAACTTGATTCGTTTTACCAAAACACAGAAACGGATTGGAGTGATTACGAAGATGACCGCGAAGCGGGCAATGTAAAAAATGTTATGCAAGAGCGCGGAGCATTTATGGTACACACTTTCATAAATCCCACACTTTCTCCTTCAGATGAAAATGGTTTAATGAGAAAAGAACTTAGTTGGCGAGACAAACTAGACCTTTTAATTTTAGAGCCGACGCTTTCTGCGTCGGCGGTAGATGTGAATCACCAAAAAACTTTTGCTCCTGTTGGTGTGTTACTAGGTGACGGACAAGTATTAAGAGCGTCAGCGAGAGATATTGGTTCTCGTTCAGTAGATCAAAAAAACAGAACTTTTGGCGGGTTTATGCATTCAGAAAGAATTAGAGGACAAATAGACGAATCATTACAACCAGATAATGCTCAAGGAGGGTGGACAGAATTTGTTGTTTCAAATCCAAAAGTTTCTGGTTTATTTTTTAGATTAGATGAGAATAACAAACTTGATGACCTCACATTTGGCAGTGATGCAACAATGCCTGATATTGTAAAAACTGCTCAAGAAAGAAATTTACCATTATTCGCTTTACAGAATGGAGAATTTTATTCGATTACTCCAGAAGAAGCCCTTGCTCTAAGTATCCCAAAACAAACACAAACATCTGAAAGAGTTGGATTGAATACATACGAACGCACATTTACTGAAAAACCAAAACTAGAGTTAAAAAAAGAAAATTTACTCACACCAGCTACTGCAACAGAGTTACCAACAGAAATAGAAGACCAAAAACGCGAAGCGATTTTGGAACGCCTTATGACAGATTCACCTTTTCAACTTCGTCGTTTTCCAGAAGCACAACAAGTAGCTTCAAGAGCCGAAGGGCGATCTTTATATAATCTGTATCAAGAAGGTAGCACCGAAGAACCTGCAGAAAAAAAGAAAACGACCATACCAGCATATGTCGCAGGAAATGTTGACCCTATTGAAGTGACAATACTAAAAACTGTTCCTGGACCAACACATTTAGAACATTATGTGGAATTAGATGACGGTAAACGAGCAATATGGCGTGAAAGTAGAAATCCTGTCAGTGCTCAAAGCCGTTTTCGTGCAGGTTCTACATACACACAGGACAGATTAATAAATCAAGGAGCTTCGTTAAATGTTGGTTTGGCATATGTTAGAACTGAACGCCCAAATCCTAAAGTTACAGATATTATCGAAGCTGCAAAAAAAGAAATTGAGGGTATGGTTGTCTGGGTAAAAAAATGGGAAGCCGACGGCGCTGATTTATACGCTGAACAAAGCAAGAGAACTATTAGAAATATTGCATCTTCACTTTACGGAATTGCAGAAGAAGCGAGAAGTGTTGGAGATAACGCAATAGCAGAAATTGCGGAAAGCGTAGCTAACGAAAATTTTCCTTTGGAAGAATACCAAACTATGTTGGCTCAAAGAGTATCTGAATCTGGAACTTTTAAAGTAACTCGTGAGGAATTACTTGGACAATAATAAATTTTCTTTTTGTTTTTAGAAGTAGCCGTCGCCGAAAAAGAAATTCAGAAGCCCGCGCGGATTCCTCCCCAGACCCC
>Ga0209542_10002074_pt1 | contig 45861 bp, 46 predicted proteins | sample RifCSPhighO2_01_FD_184028 | JGI IMG/M metagenome (GOLD analysis project Ga0209542, IMG submission 184028) | Soil microbial communities from Rifle, Colorado - Rifle CSP2_plank highO2_0.1 (SPAdes) (version 2) | ecosystem: Environmental > Terrestrial > Deep subsurface > Rock core/Sediment ...
AAACTCAAGCTCAGGCAAGCGGTTTCTATAGCGGAGCGTCTGGCGCCCAAGGTTATGAAATAATTTTTAAAACGGACGATACTTTTGATCTTTATCGAGTTAACAGTTTAGTGTCATCGCCTTCGTCTAATTGCACAAATTCTCAAAATCAGGCTACGGGCCAAAGTGGCTGGGGGACTTGGAGTGTAAATAGCCGCACCTTACTGGGCAATTATCCGATTCCGCAAAACGGCTTAGTTTTTTTGGAAGATAATGTCTGGACAAGGGGCCAAATCGATTCCGCCAGAGTTACTGTTGCTTCGGGCCGATTTCCGGATAATCCCAGCACTCGTTCGAGTATTACGGTCAATGAAAATCTGCTTTATACGAATTATGATGGCACCGATACCATTAGTCTAATCGCCCAAAACAATCTTAATATCGGCATGGTGAGTACCACTACCCTAAGAATTGACGGAGCGATTTTGGCGCAAAATGGACGAGTCGGGAGATATTATTACAATTCTTATTGCTCTCCGTATCACATTAGAAACATTATCACTTCTTACGGCATGATTGGAACCAGTCAGCGATACGGTTTTGCTTATACCAATGGCACGGGCTATCAAACAAGAAATCTAATTTACGATTCTAATCTTTTATACGCGCCGCCGCCCAGTTTTCCTCTGACATCAGATAACTATGAACAAATTTTTTGGAATGAAATCAAATGACACGCGACACGCAACATACAACATACAGCATATTGATCGGACTATTAGTTGTCGGTAGTTTATCGCTTGTTACGGGTTATGCCAGTGCTCATGGCAGTCCTTATTTTGAGTTTAGTCCGGATGAAGCTACGCCTTTGAGAATAGGAGATTACACGAGCGTGGCGGAGGTATTTTTGCCGAAAAATGAATTTTTGGGCGGATTTGATTTTTGGGTTGATAATCCCGGCCCAAGCGGCATAGTTACTTTTAGATTGCGCGACGTTGGCGGCAATTTTGTAAATTCAAAAAACGCGATAATCCCGCATATTGATCCGGTTTCCGGCGGAACCCGCGTTCATGTTGATTTTACGAATCATGTTCCGGTTTTTGGCAATCAGAAATATCGGTTTGAAATTATTACCTCTCTGGCGGACCTTAATTTCTATTACGCTCCGCGCATTTTATTTTTAGAGCATAACGCGCCGCCGACTTCCGAGTATGTAAACGGCGCGGCAAGGATCGATGGCGAGGAAAAGGAGTTTAGTTTTAAATTCGCGCTTTATGAAAATACTGAAACGGCTTTGCCGGTGATTTCCAATGTTAGCGCTCAAATCGTTTCATCAAGCCAGGTCAGGGTTGAATTTAACGCTAACGAGCCGGTTGATTATAAGATATCGTATGGAATTGCCGGAGGCGCGTTAAATCAACATACCGATTATCGCGGAATTTACGAATTTTGCGGGACAGGAATCAGCGTTTGCGGCTTGACTGCTTCTGTTCTGCCTAATCAAAATTATGATTTTACGCTTTTTGCCCGCGATTCTTGGGGCAATGAAACAAACTATAGCGGATCTTTTCTTTCTTATTTCGAACCCGCGCAAGAGCCGGAGGCTTTGCCTTCAGATACGGCGCCGCCGATAATTTCTAATTTTCGCGTGCTTAATATTAAAAGCAATTCGGCCGACGTAGCTTGGAGTACGGATGAAGCGGCTAATTCAAACATTCTTGTCAGTTTTACGGACAATTATATTACAATTGCCGCGGCTAACGATACGACTTTTGAATTAGAGCATTTTTTAAGTTCCGGCGATAATCTAACACAGGCCACCACTTATTTCGTTACCGCGAGATCTCGCGATGTTTATGATAACGAAGCGCGGGCGACCACGACATTTACAACTCTCGCAACCCTGCCTCCGCCATCTCCACCGCCAACGTCCCCCCCACCCGCGCCCCCTTCTCCACCCCCGCCTCCGTCCGTTCCTCCTTCTCCACCTCCGCCATCAACTCAAACGGATAGTATTTCCGTTGAAATTCAAAATAGCGATAACACGGGTTCTTATAATGCCGTGGTAAGCTGGCAGGCGCCTTCTTCCGGTAGCGAGCCGACGGAAGGCTATAGAGTGGATTTATTTGATGAAAACAAGAAATTGGTCGGCTCTAATTTAGCAAATGCCGGAGATCGTTCCGTTAACTTTCTAAATATCAAGGAAGGCAAATACTCGGCGATCGTCTATGCCGTGGAAGACAGCGCTTTTAAAAAAATTGATAAACCAAAAGAATTTGAAGCGCGAAAGATTTCTTTTTGGGAATTGATAATGACTCGATTACCCTATATTACCGGTGGCGCGGCTTTGCTGATTTTAACGCTGATATTGGCGTTGAAGTTTTTAAAAAGAAGAGGTGAAAATATTGTGGATAAGTCAGCTTTTTAGTTTTGACAGCGGTATGATATGCTTATGTTAGCGAGATAATAAAATTAAGATCGTAAATTCACATGCGAAATAAATTAAACTACGCGCCTGGTTTCACTTTAATCGAACTTTTGGTGGTAATCGGCATCATTGCTGTTTTAGCCACAGTCGTTATTATCGCCATTAATCCGGCGAGACAGTTTGCCCAAGCCAGAAACACCCAAAGATGGTCCAATGTCAACACTCTTCTTAACGCCGTCGGCCAGAGAATGGCCGATAAGCGCGGTCTATGGACCACTGACGCTACCTGTGTTGCGACTTTGCCGGCAAGTACGACTCCAATAGGCAGTGATGTGGGCAATACCGATCTTTCACCCTGCATAGTTCCTACCTATGTTTCCATTATGGTTATGGATCCTTCGGTCGGCGTCGTGGGAAACACCGGATACACCATTGTCCAGACGGGTGGCGCCAGCGGCAGAATTACGATCAACGCTCCGAACGCGGAGTTAAGCGAGGTAATTACAGTTACGAGATAATTTAAAATTTAATTAACATTAATATTTATTAAATAAATAAAATATGCGAAAAATGTTTGGTAAGCAAAGTGGTTTCACTTTAATCGAACTTTTGGTGGTGATTGGCATTATCGCCATTTTAGCCACAGTCGTTATTATCGCCATTAATCCGGCGAGACAGTTTGCCCAAGCCAGAAACACCCAAAGATGGTCCAATGTCAACACTCTTCTTAACGCCGTCGGCCAGAGAATGGCAGATAATAGGGGGATTTGGGCTACTAATCCTTCCGCCGATGTTTTTGATAAATTAGACGCTTATATTCCCGGTCCCGTAGATGGACAGGGAAAGTGGACCGGTGTCGGACAAATAGTGACATCAAATCCTGTTCCATTTTCTTCACCGAACAATCTATTGACGCAAATAGGCGATTTAACTTTGCCGTTTGTTTGGTGGAATAACGGGACTGTTAACCTCAAGTTACTTTATAGATTTTGTAGCGTATCGTTACTGGGCGGCATTAGATTGGATAATAATCTAAATCAGAGATTTTCTTATAGGATAGAAACAGGCTCGGGAAGCAATTGCAGAATTAGAAATTTTGACGGCTCCCAAAATATAGATTTGGGCAATACGCCGGATATTTGGCATGATGTCACTATTGGTTATAACTTTAGCACCGGAGCGAGCAGTTTGACCGCGAATAATCAGACAATTAATAATAATCTGATTATGACAGGGGCGACCGGCGTGAACCAGCTTATTATAACAACCGCGGGAAGTTCTAACATTTCTGCCTTTGATAATATCGCTCTTTCACGGCCCACTCTTTGTACGGCAATATTGCCGGCGACCGCGACTTTTATAGGCAACGGCGCCGGAAATATAAATCTTAATCCTTGTATTGTTCCCACCTATGTTTCAACTATTGTTATGGATCCTTCGGTCGGAGCTTCGGCGGATATCGGCTATGCCATAATTCAGGATGCCAACAGCGGCAGAATTACTGTCAGCGCTCCAAACGCGGAGTTAGGCGAAATAATTTCAGTAACGAGATAAACAAAAGCCAAGCGCAGGCATACAAATAAACACTTCGATCTTCAATCGGAGCGTTTATTGATTTTTTGGTGGTTTTGTTGTTATATAGAGGTACAGGCCTGCCTGCGGGCAGGATTATTAGTAACTTACTCGGCCATGTATTTGGGAAACGAACCCCAGAACGAACCTCAAAATCCCGATTATTCTTCCTTGAAAGACGAGGAAGTTCTTTGGCTTTCCCAGGAAAAGCCGTCTCTTTATAAAATGCTCGTAGACAGGTACCAGGCCGCTTTTTTGCGCAAAGCCCAGAGTATTGTAAAAAGTCCTCAAGAGGCGGAAGACATAGTCCAGGAAGCGTTTGTAAAAATATATTTCAACGCCAAGAAATTCACCAAGCAGGAGGGGATTGAATTTAAAAGCTGGGCCTACAGAGTGCTGGTTAATGTCGCCATAACGAAATACAGGAAATTAAAGCAGGAACGGGCGGTTGAGTTCCTTGATCCGGTGCTTTATGAAAACCTGCCCCACGAACAGGACTTGGCTTTAGTGGCGGACGCCAAGGCGCAGGTTGAAACCGTGCTAGCCCGCCTGCCGAAACCAATGGCCCGCCTGGTTGCGTTATACTATTTAGAAGATAAGCCGTATAAAGATATTGCCGCGCAGGAGGGGCTAACCATCCCTGCCCTTAAAATGAAGCTGTTCAGGGCAAAAAAGATGTTAAGAGAAGAGCTTACCAAGAAATGATCAAAATGAATATAACAAAAGAAAATAATAGTTTGCAGTCGCGGATTATGCGCCGGGTATACGCTATTTGGTTTGCCAAGCGTGTTTTGCCGTATGTGGTCATTGAGGCAGCCGGTTTTGTATCGGTGGTCTATGCATTAGGCCGCTTGGTTTATGTGAGACATGTTGTTGATAACGCGCTCGCGGCTTTCGCGGCCAATCCCTGGGGATGGGCGTTCTATATGGCCGACTCATTTTTTTACCGAAAACCGGTTATTCAGGCCCTGTCTTTGGGGGCGGCGGTTCTCTTTATTTTTGCCGTCCGGAATGTCCTTAAGGCGTTGGTTGAACTGAATGTCATGCAAAGAGAAACCAAACCCGCCAGGGCGTCGTTCTATAGATAGAAAGGTCGATTTTACAAACATAAGTATAGTATTACGAATTACCACCCCGCTTTGGCGGGGTGGTAATTCGTTTATGGATAAGTTAATATTGTCTTTGTGATTAATAAAAAAAAGTTAAAAATTGCGGTCTTAATGGGTGGCCCCTCAAGCGAACACAGTGTGTCTTTGGCTTCCGGCAAGATGGTCTTGGAAAATATGCCAGAACGCTATGAAGCAGTCGCCGTAAGATTGCCGAAACGCGGCGATTTTAATCTCCGGAGCAAATTACCAAAAGGCATGGACTTAGCATTTTTAGCGCTACATGGAGAATGGGGCGAAGACGGCCAAGTTCAGAAATTGTTGGAAAAAATGAAAGTTCCTTATACCGGTTCGGATTCGAAAGCGAGCGCCTTGGCAATGAATAAATCCGAAACTCTCGTTTTATTGAAAAAGAAAAAAATTTTCGCCGCGCCAGGCGTTATTATTAGAAAAAACGGAAAGATGCCGCCATTCGGCCTTCCCTGCGTTGTCAAGCCGAACAAAAGGGGCTCGAGCGTCGGCGTAGCGATTGTCCGTAAAAAAGAGGCGTTTAACTCCGCGATACGCGATGCCTTCAAATTTGACGACGAGGTAATGATTGAAAAATTTATTCCGGGGACGGAACTTACCTGCGGCGTGTTGGACGACGGCCGTGGAAAAGCGGCGGCGCTTATGCCGACGGAAATTATCGCCAAAAAAGGCGATTTCTTCGATTATAATTCCAAATATCTTGCCGGCGGCGCGCAAGAGTTAACTCCCGCACGGCTTGATAAAAAAACGCTTCAAAAAGTGCGGCAGACGGCTCTTAAGGTTCACAAAGCAATGGGCGCTTCCGGCGTGTCCAGGACCGATATGATTCTGGCGCGGGACGGCAAAATCTATGTTTTAGAAATTAATACGATTCCGGGCATGACAGAAACAAGTTTATTGCCCAAGGGCGCCGCCGCCTGCGGCTTGAATTTTCCGCAACTTTTAGATAAAATTGTCAAGGCAGCGCTAAATCGCTTTAACAGGCCGAAGTAGTTCAATGGCAGAACATTGCTTTCGTAAAGCAGAAACGTGAGTTCGATTCTCACCTTCGGCTCCACAATTAGACTTTCCGGTTTTTGACCAAATAAGATTAAATCCTGTGTATAAACTCTTGTCTGCAAGCGGGAGTTTATAGTGATATAATCTAAAACAGAAGTAATTCAATTCATGGTTAAACGGCCATGATTTTTACCGTGAAAGAAAAATCAATCAGAAAAAAGAAAAAAGTCAGATTTAAACCCTTTCTGATTCTTTTTGGATTTTTAACTCTTGCGATTATCGCGAGCGGGCTTTCATTTTATTTCCGATGGGCCAAAGCCGCGTCGTTCAGCTTGTACCCCGGCAGTTGTCTGGGCTCATGGCGGAATTCCAATCTGGCGCAAGGACAACCCGACACTAGCGACATTAATCTTATCAACAAAGACAATGCCGCGGTTTTCTCGGAAGGGGGAATAAAAGAAATTTATTGCGGCAGTTTTAACGGCGATCTTTCGGAAAGCGAAATAAAGCTTATTAAAAGCGTCAATTTGAAATTCTCGTGGCTGGTTATCGATGAGGAATTAAAAGTCCCGACGCTCACCTCTGATGAGGTCGGGACTCCGGCCGCAAGCGTCGGAGCCGCCATTTCTTCTATAACAATAATTCAACCGCCCGCCACTTCTTCGGATGAGGTTGTTTCAAATACCAACTATATTATTAATCAGATTTTAGATAATATTCACGCCGACGAGGTGCGACTCATAATTTCAACCACCACTTCGGAAATTACTATCACGACAAACGCGATAGAGACCGGAGATCAGGAGCCGGAGATAATAGAAACGGATGAGGGTGTTGCCGCCATTGGAAACAATATTGAAATAAACGATGAACAGCAAGAAACGGAAAACGCGCAATTAGAAAACGTAGGCGAGCCGCAACAAGCGACCTCATCGCCGACTTCTTTTTGGTGGAAAAAATATAATTTATTTTTCGCCAGCGATGAGGTAGACAGCGTGCAAGTAACAAGTGACGCGTGGCAGGCAACAAGCATGCTTGAAATTGCCCAAAATACAGAAACACAGACAGGCGCGAGTGGTACGGGACAAGAAATAACGACCTCCACTTCTTTATTAGAAAGCCCAATCGCGGCGACGGAAGGTTTTTTAAAAGTTTCTTATACTCTTGACGGTGTTGACTGGCAGGCGCTCGGGATGGTCAATAAAAACAACTGGCAAAATATAAATTTCCAAATTCCGGTTTATCAGTTGGAAGACATCAAGAAAATCCAGATAAAAATTGAATCACTTCCGATTTTAAATGAAACTCCGTTTGTTTATTTGGACGGCATGGCGCTGGGAGTGGAGTATGAAACATCTCAAACTTTACAATCAAAAACAGCTTCAGTTTCATCTCAACTGCTAAGTCCCAATGTTTTTTATAATTCTTACAGTCGAACGCCAAGCGGTTCAAGCGTAACGGGCCCTGTTTCCATTAGCGTTTCAGTTGATAGTTTTGAGGATTTTGGTTTCGGCAATGGTTGCGGGCTTAACAGCCAATCCTGCGATTTCTGGGGCGTTCGCGCGACAAACTTTGATAACGACCCTTTCAATTCCGAATGTGTTTCAAATGAAATTTTGTCCCATACTTTTGCATTTGATTTGCCCGCGGGAAGTTATATTGAGATTATGGCTTACGCGGGACACACCCAAGAAGGTTGCGAACGGGGCGGCGAGATGAGTAAATTTTTGGAGGGGGATAGTTTGAAGAAAATTTTTACCATAACGGAGCAATGATAAAAAAAATCGCAAAATTTATTGTTATTTTTCTTGTTATCGGCTGGATTTTTGGGACCGGGGTTTTAGAAGCGCAGGCCGGGCTTACTTTTGTCGGAAACAATTCAGCTACCGGAAATAGCGCTTCATTTACCGTAGCTCTCGATGCTCTTACCGGGGGCATTGCTACTTCCGCGGCCGCGGGCGACCTCGTTATCGTTGCTGACGGCTGGACGGGGACTACCGATGGCAATCCCGGCGTGGGTACTGCCAATTACACCGAAGTAGCCGACCTTTATTCCGATGACGGTTTTGATGCCAATTTTTCCGTCAACTGGAAAATTATGGGCGGTACTCCGGACACTTCTGTTTCCTGCAACGGCAGTGGTTCAACTACTCTGGGCGCGGTTTGCATGGTTCAGGTTTGGCGTAACGCGGCCAGTACAACACCGATGGATACTGCGGTTGTAACATCTACCTTAACCAACGGCGCCAAGCCGAATTGTGATTCAATAACTCCCGTTACCAGCGGAGCGGTTGTTATTTGCGCCGTATTGGCTACTGATGACGACAATACTCTTCCCACCGTTAATGCTCCGACTGGTTATGTTAATCTGGTAAGCGCTCAAGTTGATCCGGGAAGCGCCATAAGCGGCGGCATGTCTTCAAAATTCTGGACTTCCGGCGCCGAAGATCCAGGAGCGCTTGGAAATTGGGACACAACAAACACCAATTCCTCTGCTAATGTTACTTTGGCGATTCAGCCGGCCGCGACATTTATCGGCAATGACACTGATCCGGGTGTTAACCCGACCATTGCGCCGGGGGCGGCCACGACCACGGTTGACACTTTTAACTTAAAAACCAATAAAGGGGGAGCCGCCGAAACGGTAACTAATCTCACCGCTACGTTTTCAGCCGGTTCGGCAACCGGCACTGCGGCGGTACTTGTCACTGACAGTGGCAACACTACCACTTATTGCGCTACTTACGATCCCTCAAGCGATACCGTGAATCTTACCGGTTGCAACCTTTCGGTTACGACCGCTTCAACTACTTTTAATCTTCGGATAAAACCCCTGACTCACGGCGCCATGCCTTCTCCTCCGGGTAATACTTTTAGCGTTTCAGCAACTATTACCTCTTTTACTCCAGCCACCACTACTGCCAGCGGAGTGGATACTACGAGCGACACGGTGACAATTGACAATGCCTCGCCGAACGGAGCGACGGTAACCAGCGGCAGCGCCGACGATCAAAAGGTTACTCTTAATTGGACAGCTTCAGATAGCGGCGACTTTGACACCACAAACGGTTCGGTGATTTTAAGGTGGGCTTCCGGCTCGGCCGGAAGCGCGGTTCCGGCCGAAGGTAAAAGCGATTACACCGCTGGCGATACTATCACCGATACTCCAACCGCGACTGTCGCTTGCGTAATTTCTTCCGCCGCTTCGGCGTCTTTAAGTAAAATTGATGGTTCCGGAGGAGATGTCGGCTGTACTACCAATGTGCTTACCAACGGCCAGGCATATACTTATGTGGCTTTTCAGCGCGACACTAACGGCAATTATGACGCCGGCGCGAGCATCGGCACTTTTACCCCAGTCAGTGTCTCTCTCACTTTCACCATTGACACCCCGAGCGTTACTTTTGTCGGCGGGTTAACGCCGGGAACGCCCGTTTCCACTTCAAGCGTTTTGACTGTTAATACTAACAGCTCCAGCGGCTACAATATATCCATAAACCGCGCTTCAACAACGCCGACTTTATTTTCAACACTCGATCCGAGTGATTATATCTACGATGATCCCAATGGATATAACTGGACGGCGCCGGCGACTTCTTCCGCGGCGGGCCCTTCCGCGCTTTGGACTGCCGTTACTAAGGCGCTTGGCTTTCGTCTTAAACTGACCGGCACGGTGGCCAACACTTACTCAACCGCCTGGTGGGGAGCCGATGATGCGGCCGGCAATGCCTTATATTCCGGCATTTCCACTTCCACTTCGGCGCAGGCAATCGCCAATTCCGTCTGGGCAGGTTCCGGCGCTGATGAAAAAACAACGGTGGAATACAAAATTGATGTTTCTAACCAGCAAAAAACCGGCGCTTACATATCTTCTCCGATAATTTTCACTGCTATAGTGAATCCTTGATAACCTCGTTTTTGTAAAAGCGAGGTTTATTGTGGATAACTGTATTGTTATAATATGATATAATAAAATTAATGGTAAAATCGCTTCAAAATTTCGTCTCTCTCTCTCTCTCTCTCTCTCTCTCTCTCTCTCTCTCTAACCCTCTTATTAAGAGAGGATTGTTTAAGCCGCTTATCAAAGCGTAAATAAGCGGTTTTTTTATTTTTTAAATTATAAAAATAAAAATATGAAAGTAGATTTTAAAAAATTTGTTGTAAAATTTGATAAAGTCAGTAAGCCTGAAAGAGAGGAAAAATTCTGGCCGGTGTTTATGGTGAGTTTAGCGCTGTTTTTAATGGTCAGTTTCGGTTCGGATTTTATTGATTTTGCCAGAGCCGCAACTAGTTCGGTAGCGTTATCGGTAACCGTAAGCTCGACTTTAAGTTTTAGCGTTGACTCAGGCTCTAAGGGTTTTGCCGCCTTAACTGCTGGTACACCTCAACAAGCCACGTCAATGTTGTACGTTACAACTAACAATGCGACGGGTTATTACACTTCAATCAATCGCGCTTCAACGACAGTCACTTTATCTAGCGGCTCTGAGACGATTTCTGACGCTCCCAGCGGTTACAACTGGACAGCGCCAACGGCTACTTCAACCGCTACCGGGCCTTCGGCCACGTGGACTTATGGCACAACGAAAGGTCTTGGGTTCAGGGTAGTAGTATCGGCTTCCGATATCGGTAGTGGCGCTTCAACAACTTGCGGAGCGGCAACCGGCTGGTGGGGAGCCACCGATGACGGCGCCGCCAAATTCTCGGGTGTATCTACTTCTACTTCAGCGCAAAAAATCGCCGATTGCAATTTTTATAATTCTGGCGGCACGGGTCAAGCGGTAGTTTTTAGACTCGATGTTCCTGTCAATCAGGCCGGTGGAACTTACACGTCTTCTCCGATAACATATACGGTTTTGGCGAATTGATTTAATCGGAACGGAATATAATTCTGTTATGAAAAAAAACTTAATATTTCTGGTTTTTATTTTAATTTTCGCCATTTTTACGCTTGCTAATGGGCGGGAATTTTTTAATGTTGCTTTTGCCAATCAGGGATTTACAATTTTTCCGGCTAAACTTTCCATAGAAGTCGGCAAAGGCTCGCAATACAATGGCGAAATCAATCTCACCAATGCCGGTGACAGCGATATTGTGGTGCTCCCGGACGTTCAAGATATTTTACCGACCTCCGGTTCTTCCGGGTTTAATTATCTTCCTAAGGCGCCCGGAATAACCACGCTTGTTGATTGGGTTCAGATCAGTAAAAAGCCATTCGCGCTGGGAATTAATGAAACAAAAAAGATTCCTTTTACTATAAAAATCCCGGCTGACGCTTCAGCCGGCAGCCGTTTTGCCGTTATTTTTTTTGCTACTGGCGCCGCCGGAGGGCAATTAAGCGTTTCAGCCAGAACCGGAACGGTTGTCTTACTTACGATTCCCGGCGATTTTAAGCAAACCGGGGAAATTACCAATTTTCGCGGACCCGGATTTGTCCGAGACAGGAATCCGATTGCTTTCAAGTTTGATTTTAATAATACCGGCACGGTTTATTTTGAACCGAAAGGGACTATTGAAGTAACAAGTATTTTCGGGAAAAAAATGGCCAATATTGAAGTCGCGGGTAACGTGGTTTTGCCGACGGGGATGCGAACAATTGAAGCCGTCTGGCCGAAACCCCTTTGGCTTTTAGGAATTTACAAAGCCCACTTGGCGATTAACGTAACTGGCAAGGGCGATATCGCGACCAAAAACTTAACTTTTTACGCCTTGCCGCTTTATCCGAGCTTGGGAGCGCTTGGCATTGTTATAGTTCTTATCATGATCGCTTTTTACGTTAAAAAGAATTTTAAATTTACTATTGCTAAAAAAAAGTCGAAATCAACATCGGGCCAGAAAGATAAAAGTTTATAAAAACGTTTTAGCGTGTGTTATAATGGAATTATGAATTTTAAATTCCATTATTTTTTAATAGCATTTGTTTTTTGCTTTACTGCCAGCTACTTATTACTCGCTAAAAATGCTTTTGCCGATGCCGATGGCGTCATTTTAACGGTCACCATCTCGGCGTCGTCCTGCGGCAACGGCGGCATTGATTCCGGCGAAGAGTGCGATGGCAGCGACCTTGACGGCGGGTCCTGCGTCAGTCGGGGGTATTCTAGCGGCACATTATCCTGCAATTCCAATTGTACTTTTAATGTTTCTAGTTGTAGTTCGTCTTCACAACAACAGCAACAACAAGGCGGCGGAGGCGGAGGCGGAGGAATTGTTATTCCTCCAAGCGGCACCGGCAGCGTTGTTTTTTCTGGCAGGGCATATCCTTTAAGCACGGTTACTCTGCTTAAAGACGCGCAGGTCGCGGTTTCAACAATTGCCGGCCCGGATTCAAATTTTAAGATTTCCCTTTCGGGCCTTTCCGCCGGCAGTTACATATTTTCTTTATACTCTCAGGACAAAAACGGCTTAAGATCTGTGCTTTTTAATTTTTCTATTACTTTAACGGTTAACGCCACCACTAATGTAGGCGGTATTTTTATTGCTCCAACGATCGCGGTTAATAAAAGCGAAGTGAAGAAAGGCGATGACATATCGATTTTCGGGCAAACCGCTCCACAAAGCGAGGTTACTATTTTAGTAAATTCCAAAGATGACTATTTCGTTAAGACTAAATCTGATAAAGACGGCGTATATTTATATAATTTTGACACCTCTCCTTTAGATTTTGGAGATCACAGCGCGAAGTCAAAAGCGGCTATTAGCGATTTCGCGTCAAGTTTCAGCAACCTCATATTGTTTAAAATTGGCGCGGAAAATGTTTTAGCGCCGAAACCTACAGAAAAGAAAGTTTTAAAAGGCGAAATTAACGGAGACGACAGGGTTAATCTTGTTGATTTTTCAATCGTCGCTTATTGGTATAAACGGCCATCGCCTCCGTTAAAAGTTGATTTAAACGGCGACGGCAAGGTTGATTTAATTGATTTCAGCATTATGGCGTATTATTGGACGGGATAAATTAAAATTTTCAATTTCTAATTTTCAATCAATTTTTAATGACCAAATTTTCAAAACTAAAAATTATAATTTTATTTTCTATTTTCTGTTTTCTATTTTCTTTGTCAGCAATAGCGGCAAAACTGGAATTGAATTCTTCGGTTTCGGAAATCGGAACGGGCCAACAGTTTAAGATAGATTTGACGCTTGATGCCGAAGGTGAAGATATTAATGCCGCGGAAGGATTGATTAGCTTCCCAGCGGAAATGTTGGAATTAAAAGAAATCAGAGACGGCGAGTCGGTTGTCAGTTTCTGGATTGAAAAGCCCTCTTTAAAAGAAGCGGGAAAAATTAAATTTTCCGGGGTAATTCCCGGCGGGTTCAGGGGCATTTTGGGTCCCTATTGGAAGGGATATCAACCCGGAAAAGTTTTAAGTTTGATTTTTAACGCCAAAAAGGAAGGCATGGGCGCAGTTAAAATTCGCGACGCCAAAGTTTTGTTAAACGATGGACAGGGAATACCGGCAGAAACGATAATTTTCAATTTTCAATTTTTAATTTCTAATCAAGCTCCAAGTTCCAAGTTCCAAGTTCCAAGTTCCAAAGATACCAATCCTCCGGAATTATTTACGCCGGAGGTGGCGAGCGACCCGAATATTTTTGACGGCAAACGGTTTTTGGTTTTCGCGGCGCAGGATAAAGGGATTGGTGTAGATTACTATGCCATACACGAAAGCGCGCGAACAAAAGAAGCCGCGCGAATAGACACAAAAGATTGGATCGTAGCCGAGAGTCCTTATGTTTTAAAAGACCAAAAATTAAGAAGTTACATATATGTAAAGGCGGTTGATAAAATCGGAAATGAAAGGTTTGCCGTATTGCCGCCAAAATTCGCGCCTTGGTATAAAAAGTGGTTTGTGGATACTGCGGCCGGCTTAGGCATTATAATCGTGGTATTATTTAGTATATGGCTGTGGAGGAAATATCGAAAAATATCAAATATGTAGTGAGTAGTGGGCGGTATGTAGTAATATTCATTCTACTTACTACCTACTTACTACCAGTTTTGGCGGCAGACGCCGCGACACTTTATTTTTCTCCTTCAGGCGGCACTTATCAGACCGGCCGCAATTTTACGGTTAATATTAACATGCAATCGTCTGTTGCGCTTAATGCCGCGAGCGGCGTTATAGCCTTTCCAATTGATAAATTGGAGGCGATTGGCGTTTCTAAAGCCGCTTCAATTTTTAGTCTTTGGGTCCAAGAGCCGTCTTTTTCAAACAGGGAAGGCAGTGTCCGATTTGAAGGCATTGTTTTAAATCCGGGTTTTACCGGAACTGGGAAGTTAATCGGTATCACTTTCAGAGTTAAATCGGCCGGCGATGCCGATTTGAACTTTTTAAGCGGTTCAATTTTAGCTAATGACGGGTTAGGCACAAATATTTTATCCGATTTAGGTACGGCATCATTTACTTTGAGCCAAGGCGCGGTTACGGTTCCGGAAACAACCGTAACGCTAATCGGACTGCCGCCAAAACCATTTGTCAAACATTATACAAAGAGCCAAGACGGTGAGTGGGTTTTTAGCCATGATTCGGAAACGGAAAAGGAGTGGTTGAACAACTCGTCAAGTAAATTAGAATGGACTATTCCGCCGGGGGTTACTGGAATTTCAATTTTATTGAACGATCGGCCATCATCGAACCCCGGTTTAAAAAGTGACGGTTATTTTGATAATAAAGTATATGAAGATTTGAAAGATGGCGTTTATTATCTTCATATAAGATATATCAACGCTTCCGGCGCCGGCTCAATTTTGCATTATAAAATTGCCGTTGACGCGACGCCGCCCGAGCCGATTAAAATTATTCTGAAAGATGGCAAGGTTACTGCCAATTCGACGCCAATAATAGTACTTGAAACATCAGATAATCTTTCCGGCATTGACCTATATGAAATAAAAATAGATGACGGCGATTGGTTTAACGCGGCAACACTAAAAAAAGATTTTTATATACTTCCTAAGTTAAAACCCGGAGAACACCAGATTTTAGTAAGAGCATATGACAAGGCTAAAAATTTCACGGAAGCCAAAGAAGTTATAATAATTTCGCCTATCATTTCGCCAAAAATCAACAAATATCCTTCTAATATTGTTTCTCCCGGCGAAAAATTAGTAATCCGCGGTGAGGCGTTGCCGCATGCGACAGTAGAAATTTATTTAAATAAGCGTGGTAAAGAACCGATTGTCTTTAATACTGTGGCAGATGAAAAGGGAGGTTGGGAAGCAATATACGAAAACATAATTCCTTCCGGATCTTACTCGGTTTGGGCAAAGCAAATTTTAGACACCGGCGCCGAAAGTTTAGAGAGTAATACGGTTTATATCGGCGTAAATTCATGGTTCTGGCGCGCCCTGCAATGGCTGAAAAATATTGGAGGATTTATAGTCGCAGTTCTTGTATTTTTGGCGGCAGTGTCAGTTGGCGCATACTATTTCAAGCATCGGTTCAGAATGTGGCGAATTAGATTACGAAAAGAAATACGCGAAGCGGAAAGCGCGGTTTCTGAGGGTTTTAAGAAACTAAAAAAGGAGATAAAAAGCGGCAAAACCTCGTCAAGGGTCCTAAAAGATTTATCAGATATAGAAGAAAATATTGAAAAAGAAATAAAAGATATTGAAAAAAAATAAACTAAAACACCGCCCCTCAATTGCGGGTGCGACCTTTTATCGCAGTTATAATAAAATCCGGTCGCCGTTGGCGACCGGATTTTTATAGTTCAAACGTTGCCGCGGCAACGTTTGAACTTGGTTCACTCGTCCATCACGAAAGTTTATTTTCGTGTGGACTCGCTACCAAGTTTAGAAAAGAATTATTTTCAATAAAGCCATGCGTACAAACAAGCCGCTGTCAATTTGGTCGGTGAGGTAAACAGCCCCTGGGTCTTGGTCAACTTCAAGCGCAAGTTCCTCGTTACGAGGCAGGGGATGCATAATAATTGTCTCCGGTTTCATCAATGCGGTAATTTCGGGAGTGATGTGAAAATCTGCGTCTATTTGAACGGTTGTTCCTCTTTCTCTTTGAAGCCGCGTTTGATAGATAACGTCAACTAATGGCATAATCGCTCTTAGATCTGTCGTCTCATAAAATGAAACCCCGTGTCTTGTAAGATAATTTTTAATATCGTCCCCAATTCTCAAATGATTCGGTGAGACAAAATATATTTTTATCTCGGAAAACTTGCCCAGAAGATAAGAAAGCGATCGGACTGTCCTGCCTCTGGCTAAGTCGCCAATCATAGCTATTGACAAACCGTCAATATGCCCGAATCTTTTTTGAATAGTGTAAAGGTCTAAAAGCGCTTGTGTTGGATGTTGGCCCGCACCGTCTCCGGCATTAATGATTGGCGCCTCCGAATTTTCAGCCGCCAACTTGGCACTGCCTTCTTCTTTGTGTCTTAGGACAATTATATCGGGGCGGTAGCGATTTAATACCTGGATTGTATCACGAAGGGTTTCGCCCTTAGCCGCCGACGAGAACTGGGCGGCGTTTTCTGTCGAAAAAACCACTTTGCCGCCGAGCAGATCCATGGCTATCTCAAAGGAAGCTCGGGTACGAGTGCTCGGTTCGTAGAAAAAAGTAATCATTCGTTTTTTGGGGAAGCATTTAGAACCGCCGCGGCGCACGATTATTTGCATTTCTCTCGCCAGCGGGAAAAGCGTTTTTTCAAGAAATTCGCGCGAAAACTGCTGTGCTTCGATTATATGTTTCATTTTGCTCCCTTTTGTGTTAAAGATCCAAAATCAAATAAGTTTAACCACCTTTCCTGTTTTTTGTCAAATGCGGTTTTAGTTGCTATAGCAAATAAAAGTGCATTTTCTATTGACAGATAAGATAAAATATGGTATTATTTAAACACTAAGTATCGGTGCACGTGTAGCTCAATCGGCTAGAGCACGCGCCTTATAAGCGCGAGGTTGGCGGTTCGAGCCCGCCCACGTGTACCAACCTTTCCACAGTTCTTTATTTTTATATGCCCGACATTTGTCGGGCTTCAATTATTTTGATATAATATAGAAATTATATGATAGAAAATCTAAAAGAAAAAATTCAGGAATTGTTGATTAAAATCCGCCTTACGGCGGACCGCCTTTGACATAGTGTCAAAGAAATCAAGAATTGACGAATTAAAATTAGAAACCGAAAGACCGGATTTTTGGAAGGATCAGGAAAAAGCCAAATCGGTCCAGAAAGAGATCTCGGAGCTAGAAAAAGAAATAAAAACTTGGAGCGACTTTGAAACCGAAGCCGTTGATTTGACAGAGATTGTTTCCATCGCCCAGAGTCAAGCCGATCAGGATCTTCTTGAAGACGCCGGAAAAAAATTACAATCGCTTAAAAGCCGCTTTAATAAAGCCGAAATACAGGTTTTCCTTTCCGGCCGGCACGACAAGAGCAACGCTCTTTTGACAATATCGGCGGGCGTCGGGGGCCGGGACGCGCAGGACTGGGCCTCCATGCTTTTTCGGATGTATGTCCGTTTTTGCGAATCGCGCGAATGGCAGACGGCCGTTTTACACGAATCCTACGGCGAAGAAGGCGGCATTAAAAGCGCCACCATTGAAGTTCGAGGCAAGTATGCTTATGGTTATCTGAAAAATGAGGCTGGGGTGCATCGGCTTGTAAGAATCTCTCCGTTTTCCCCAAATCAACTGCGCCACACGTCATTTGCCGCGGTTGAGGTTTTGCCGGAAATAGAAGCCAAAGACATGGAAATTAGGCAGGAGGATATCAGGGTTGATACTTTCCGTTCTTCGGGTCCCGGCGGCCAAAATGTTAACCGCAGGGAAACAGCGGTGCGGGTTACTCATATACCTACCGGCATCGCGGTGGCGGTCCAGTCGGAACGTTCACAGGCGCAAAACCGCGAAAAAGCGATGCGGCTCTTGGCTTCTCGGCTTTATCTGTTAAAATTAAAAGCAGAGGAAGAAGAGCTGGCCAAAACCAAGAAAATCAAAAAAGCCGCCGAATGGGGCGCGCAGATAAGGTCGTATGTTCTTCATCCTTATCAGATGGTGAAAGACCACCGGACCGGACATGAAACCTCGCAGACAAATAAAGTGCTTGACGGAGAATTGGACGAATTCATAGAAAGTGAATTAAAATTGGAAAACAAAAGATAATTTCAAATCGTGATTAGGTTTCAAAACGTTTCTAAAATATACAACAGCCAATCCGCCGCGTTAAGAGACGTGAGCTTTTCGGTTGATTCTGGCGAATTTATTTCCCTTGTGGGCCGTTCAGGCGCGGGTAAGTCCACCTTGCTCAAACTGCTTATTGTCGAAGAAAAACCTTCGGAGGGCAGGGTTTATTTCGACAAGCGCGACGTCCATAAAATGCGACCGCACGAGGTTCCGTTTTTAAGACGTCGAATCGGCGCGATTTTTCAGGATTTCAAACTATTACCCCAAAAGACCGCTTATGAAAATATTGCTTTCGCGATGGAGGTGGCGGGGAAGCCAAAAACGGAGATTCATCATGACGTGCCGCTGGTTTTGGACCTCGTCGGGCTTAAAGATAAAGGTAATAATTTTCCGCGCGAACTTTCCGGCGGCGAAAAGCAGAGGGTGGCGATTGCTCGCGCGCTGGTGCATCGCCCCGACGTTATAGTGGCTGATGAACCGACGGGGAATTTGGACCCGATAAACACCTGGGATGTCATCCGCCTTTTGATTAAAATAAATGAAATGGGGACAACCGTAATACTCGCGACCCACGACAAAGAGATTATTAACGCGCTTAGCCGTCGCGTGGTAAGTTTAGATAAGGGCGCGGTAATTCGTGATGAAAATCCCGGTCGTTATATTCTCAGTTAATTTTCAAATATAGTGATTACAACACTAAAAAGAATTTTTTCAGCGGGTTTCTTAAATTTTTGGCGTAATGGCTGGCTTTCAACGGCTACCGTTTTGATTATGACCATAACGCTTCTGGTCTGGAGCGGTCTTTTACTGTTGAATGTCGTGATGACTGGCATTCTCGATTCACTGGCTTCTAAAATTGATATCAGTGTTTACTTCAGCCTTGACGCCCCTGAGCCGGCAATTAAGGATTTTCAGCAAAAAATCCAACAACTATCGCAAGTAGCCGATACTGAATATATATCCCGCGACGAAGCGATCGACGTGTTTAAAGATAAGCACAGCGGCGATTCTACTCTGGTCGCTTCTTTACAGGAACTCGGCTCAAATCCGTTTGAGGCGAGTTTGAACATCCGTGCCAAAGAGACCGGCCAATACGGCTCAATCGCCGATTTTATTGATAAAACCGAATTCAAAAATATAATCAGCAAAATCAATTTTGCCGAAAACAAAACTGCCATTGAGCGCCTCTCGCATATTATTTCCGTAACGCGCCAGTCGGGTCTTGTTTTAAGCCTAATAATGGCGTTTATCGCGATTCTGGTGGCTTTCAATACCGTGCGCCTCGCGATTTATTCTTCGCGCGAAGAAATTTCCGTAATGAAACTGGTGGGCGCTTCAAACTGGTTTGTTCGGGGGCCTTTTATTATGGAGGGGACTTTGCATGGCGTTTTTTCTTCATTTTTCGCGCTTAGCGTTATGATTCCGGCACTTGGCGTTATCGGTCCGCGGTTCAACAGTTTTTTGCCTGAGATAAACCTTATTTCTTATTTTTACGGCAACATCTGGCAGATTGTCCTGCTTCAGACAGCGGCCGGAGTAGCGCTTGGCGTTTTTTCAAGTCTGATCGCGATACGCCGCTATCTTAAGGTCTAATCATGCGAAAAATGTTGCTTTAAATTGTAGTGGTATTTAATGATAATAAAAAAATGACATTAAGTGGATATTAGGGGACAAAATCCTAAAAAGTGTCAAATTTATGCTATAGCATAAATTTGACACTTATACTGTGTGTTGCAAATATGAACCAAAGAGGTGAAATCATAAAAGACATTTTAATTGGCTTGGGGACATTAGGTGCCATAGTTATAGTTGGCACTATCGCGCCTAATATTTTTGGCGTTCTAAATAAATCCGGATTTACTAAGAAAAAATATAATCCGGGAAGATTCACCGAAAGAATTAAGTATCTTAGGAGAAGAAATTTGATTGCTGTTAAAGATAACCCAGATGGTACTTTGACCGTTGAATTATCCGAAAGAGGCAGAAAATTTTTTTTAAAATATAATCTTGATGACATTAGTGTTAAACCAATGAAGAGATGGGATGGCAAATGGCGTTTTGTTATGTTCGATATCCCCGATAAATTTAAAAAAGCGTCAAATGCGTTGAGAAATAAACTGAAAGATATGGGGTTCTACCAATTCCAGAAGAGTATCTGGGTGCATCCTTATCCGGTTAGGGATGAAATTGAATTTGTATGTAATGTTTTTAATGTTAGGGAATACGTGAATGTAGGCGAAATAAGCAAGTTGGACGATGAAGAAATGTTGAGATCGCGGTGGCGATTATCTTAGAGTTATAATGCGTGTCACAGCTTGCCCCAAAAAATAGTAAGTAGGATTGAGGTGTCAAATTTATGCTATAGCATAAATTTGACACCTCAATAGTCATCGATTAGTCAGAGATTAGTGGGATTAGTAAAGTTTTAATTAAAAAGTTTAACATTGATTTGAGGAGTAATTTTTGGTATAATTTTTACGCGTAAATATACGCGATTTTAATTTGCCGGGTCGGCTAATGGTAGGCCGTTTGGCTCTGAACCAAAAAATTGGGGTCCGATTCCCTGCCCGGCAGCAAGCAAATTTTAATAACTTGTTTATTAAAATTTACTTATTGTTTGGCGGGAAATCGGATCCGGGAAGGGGCCGGGAAACGGGAGTTTCCCGTGGCGGAAACAGCGAGCGAAGCGAGTGTTAGAACCGAGAGGGTTCTAAAGAGCGCGAGCGAGCCACCTGGTTGAACGAGCGCGAGGGTCCCAGCGAAGCGGATTCCTTGCCCGGCAGCCGTCATATGCTAAGTCAAATGACTAATGACTGAGGTGCCCACCCTTTACTTTTTACTATTTTTGATGTATAATCTAAACGATGGATAAGTCGGATCAACAACTTGTAGCAGACTATATTCAAGGTGATGAAGCGTCGTTGGAACTTCTTATTAGGGGATATCTCAAACCAATTTACAGCTTTACATATAGGTATGTCGGAAATGCACAAGATGCCGAAGACGTTACGCAGGAAGTTTTTGTTAAGGTTTGGAAACATCTTGAAAAATTTGATCAAAGCAAAAGTTTCAAAACTTGGATTTTTTCTATTGCCAAAAATACGGCAATAGATTTTCTTAAGAAGAAGAAAGTAATTCCATTTTCCGATTTTGACACCGAAGACGGCGGGAATATAATTGCCGATACGTTTGCCGATACGGCAAAGTCGTTGCAGGAAATTTTTGAACGGAAAGAAACCGCTCAAATACTCGAATCGGCAATGGCCGAACTCTCTCCAAAATATCGCATGATATTGTCCTTGCGCTGCAACAGCGATTTTAATTTTAAGGAAATCGCAGAGACGCTTGGCGAACCAATTAATACCGTAAAAAGCCGTTATCGTCGGGCGATTATTATGTTGAAGAATCTTTTTAATAAGTAATACGCACCAAAAGAAAGTCTTCATCCGTATATATAAAGAGGCATCGCCTCTATCCAAAGTTTGCAAAAGGATGCACCAAAACGCATCCTTTTGTCGTATTAGTATTATAAAGAAAATGAGCAAGAACTATAAACCTTTCTTTTCCTATTTAGAACCGCCGGAGCCGCCGGCAGGTCTTTTTGACCGAATAATCCTTGCAATCAGGCGTGAGCAAGAGTTGCGCAATACTAAAAAGCTGGCGTTTGGATTTCTGATTCTTTTAATTGTATCATTTGCGGCCGCGCCTTTCTCATGGACGCTCTTTACTGGCCAAATACAGGATTCAGGAATGCTTCAATTTATTGAGGTCGTCTTGAGCGATCTAGGGGCATTCTTCGCATCCTGGAAAGATTTCAGCTTGGCCATCGCCGAATCGTTGCCGGTTATGGGTATAGTTCTCTTTACCATCAATATGATACTAGCTGCGTTTACCCTTCGTTTGTTCCTATATAAAAAGAGATTGCTGGTCAGTTATCTTTTGCGCGGCGTTTAATAGACCTGTTGCGTAATAACCTTTCTGCTGCAATTTCAACATTTTGGCTGCGACTTTGCAAAAATTTCTCACCAGATACGTCGTATATGATTCAAAATTTTTGCTTCGTCTCGCCTAAAATCTTGAAATTTCGCTGCGAAAATTATTACGCAACAGGTCTAATTAATAAAAAATAAAAACATGAGTGAAGAAAAAACAATAAAAAAATTCTTTCAGAACAGCGATGTTCTTAAGTGGGTCATCGTCGGACTTGCCGGTTTTATCGTCCTTATTTTAGTATTCGGGGCTGGCATGAAGGTCGGGACTCTGAAGGCGAGGTATTCGTATCGCTGGGCAGAAAACTACCACAGAAACTTCGCTGGCCCCCGGAGCGGATTTTTCAGCGATTGGGGAAATTCTCCCCGAGGAGAATTTATCAACGCTCACGGTGTTTTCGGATTGATTATCAAAATCGATGGAAACACAATTATTACAAAAGGTAGAGACGATGTTGAGAAAACCGTTCTTGTCTCCGAAAACACTTTAATTCAAAAAGGTCGAGAGACTGTCAAATTATTCGATCTTAAACCAGACGAGAGCGTCGTTATCATTGGTTCTCCAAATGAAGAAGGCCGGATTGAGGCGAAGTTTATAAGAGTTTTACCCGCTTCCGGCTCGATTATGCCGGTAAAAGAAATGAGAAAAATATGAACTTTTTTTCGCGAATTTTAAGTGTTTCAAACTATTTCCCATATGTTCGGGATTTTGCTATCCGCACCTGGAATGTTGCTATACGACATAGAATGATGGCGCTTCTTGCGGTCGCTGCAGTTTTAACCGGCGGCTATTACGGTTATAGGGCAATTTTTAATAGCGGCGAATCGGTCCGTTATGTAATCGCGGCGGCTGAAAAAGGTACACTGATTGTCTCCATTTCCGGAAGCGGCCAGGTTTCCGCCACACAACAAGTGGATGTTAAAGCTAAAGTTTCAAGCGATGTGATTTACGTTAATGTTAAGGCCGGACAATACGTAGCCGCCGGAACACTTTTAGTCCAGCTTTACGCGCGCGATGCGCAAAAAGCCGTAAGAGACGCGGAAACAAATCTTGAAACCGCTCAGTTGAACTACGACCAGATTACCGGCTCCGTAGCAGGTATAAGGGGCGACAAAGAAAAGGATTCGGAAAGTTTGGCTAAGGCATATGATGACGGATTTAACGCCGTATCCAACACGTTTGCTGACCTTCCAAATATAATGACCGGTCTCAATACCGTTTTAATAAATCACGATTTTGACCAAAGCCAATGGAATCTTGATTATTATGCCGACGCCATCCGGCTGTACGACGAAAACATTTCTGTCGTCCGCGACGAAACATATGCGAAATATAAAGCCGCCCGCGAAGCATACGACAAAAATATGATTGATTACAAAACGGTATCGCGGTTTTCCAGTGTGGCAGAAATTGAAGTCCTTATAAATCAAACGTATGAAACCAGCCGTTTAGTTTCCGAAGCGGTTAAAAGCGCTTCCAATTTTGTGCAGATATATAAAGACAAGATGACAGAGGCAAACCGACAACCAAAAGCGTTGGCTGATACGCATCTTTCAAATCTTAATGGCTATATAAGTAAAGCTAACAGCTCAATTCAAAGTTTGTATTCCGCTAAAAACTCAATTTTAAGCGGCAAAGAATCTCTCATTAGTGTTGAGTTTGACGTTCGGTCCGCAAAAATTCAGCTGGACAAAGCGAAAGATTCGCTTCTGGACGCGCAAGAAAAACTTGCCGAGTATTATGTGCGAGCGCCGTTTGGCGGCGTGGTGGCCAAAATGAATGTTAAAGTCGGCGATTCGTCGGCTTCCACCGTCGCCACCATGATAACCAAACAGCAAATCGCCGAGATTTCTTTGAATGAGATTGATGTCGCTAAAGTGAAAACCGGACAAAAAGTTACGCTTACTTTTGACGCAGTTTCCGATCTTACGATTACCGGACAAGTTGCGGAAGTTGATGCAGTTGGAGCGGTATCACAAGGCGTTGTCACCTATATCGTAAAAATTGCTTTTGATACGCAAGACGACCGTATTAAGCCCGGAATGAGCGTGTCAGCGGCAATTATCACCGAGGCAAAATCAAATGTACTTCTTGTGCCGAATTCAGCCGTAAAATCGCAAGGCGGAACGAGTTATGTGGAAATTGTGGACGGCGATGATAAAGGCTTGGCGCTTGCGGCAAATGTGAGCGGAACAATTCTCAACAATTCTCCTCGCCGTCAGCAAATTGAAATTGGAACGGCAAGCGATGAATTTACGGAAATTCTTAGTGGTCTTAACGAAGGGGATGTAATTGTAACAAGGACGATTCAGTCAACCGCCACTCAAACAACACAGACACAGCAAAACTCCTCTATTAGAATTCCCGGTCTTCCCGGCGGAGGAGGCGGGAGCGGTGGCGGATTCCGCGGTGGAGGGGGTACTCCCCGTTAATCATTCATTATGATTGAATGCAAAAACATCACAAAAACATACAAGAGCGGAGAAATAGAAACTCACGCGCTTAAAAACGCCTCGTTCAAAATCAACGACGGGGAGTTCGTGGCCATCATGGGGCCTTCTGGTTCTGGCAAATCAACGCTTATGCATATCATCGGGTGCTTGGATACGCCCACAAGTGGAGAATATCTTTTGGACAATAAAGATGTTTCTAAATTATCCGATGACGAGCTCGCCGACATCCGCATGCAAAAAATCGGTTTTGTGTTTCAATCGTTCAATCTCTTGCCGCGAGCCACTGTGCTTCGCAATGTCACGCTTCCTTTAGTATATGCGGGAATCTCTAAAGAAGAACGAGAAAACCAAGCAAAAGAAGCTCTGCGCGGCGCGGCATTCCCGGAAGAATTCTGGAATCACTATTCAAACCAGCTTTCTGGCGGAATGATGCAAAGAGTCGCCATTGCCCGGGCGCTTGTGAACAATCCAACGCTTGTGCTTGCCGACGAGCCGACTGGGAATCTTGATACCAAAACAGGCGAAGTGGTGTTGGATACTTTCCAGCGGCTTCACCAAGATCAGGGACGCACCATCGTTTTAATCACCCACGAGCCGTATGTGGCCGAACATGCCGAGCGCATTATCAATATCCGAGACGGAAATATTGTAGAAGACGGCAAAGTCAAAAATCGGCGCGTCATAAATAATCACCCTGCACCAGAACAAGTTCGATACGGGGCAGGTAATCACAACGCAAAATGAAAGCTCAAGACATTCTCCAAGAAACATATACCGCTCTTTCGGCAAACAAAGCGAGATCAGGTCTCACGATTCTTGGTATTGTCATTGGCATCGGCTCGGTTATCGCTATGGTTTCCATTGGACAGGGCGCGTCGGGGCAGATTCAATCAAGCATTGAAGGTCTTGGTTCAAATCTTTTGACCGTCATGCCCGGATTCATTCAGCCTGGCAGAGGCATTGTCTCTTCTGGACGAGGATCTGCGCAAACGCTCAAAAATGAAGACATCGAAGTGTTACGTCAAATTTCTGGAATAGCGTATATCTCACCGGAAGTTCAAAGAAGATTTCAAATTGTCGCTTCTGGCAATAATACCAATTCCACCATCATTGGAGTTGAGCCCGATTATGCGCAAGTGAGGAATATCTCGCCTTCCGCGGGCTCATTTATTACTGACTCGCAGGTCAGAAGTATGGGGCGGGTTGCAGTGCTTGGTCCCACTGTGGCGCAGGACCTTTTTGGCGAAGGCAATGATCCCGTCGGCAAAACTATTCGCATCAACAGAGTAAATTTCAAAGTTATTGGCGTTTTGCAATCCAAAGGAAGCGCGGGGTTTTTCAATCCCGATGATACCGTTTTCGTGCCGCTTACTACAATGCAAAAAATTCTTGTCGGGGACGATTCTCTTTCAACTATTGCCATAAGCGTTCAAAGTAAAGGCCTAATGCCTCAAGTTCAAGAAGAGGCAACCGCCGTGCTTATCGCAAAACACCGCGTGGATCCGCAAAGCCCGGATTTCTCCATTATTTCACAGGCGGATATATTAGGGACGCTCACGCAGGTAACGGACACTTTTACCATTTTTCTTGCCGCGGTTGCCGGCATCTCTTTGATCGTGGGCGGTATCGGCATTATGAATATGATGCTTACCACTGTTACCGAGCGAACGCGGGAGATTGGGCTTCGCAAAGCCATAGGCGCGAAGAAAAAAGACATCTCAATGCAGTTTCTTGCCGAAGCGGTTACACTTACCTTTCTTGGCGGAGGGACTGGTGTTGCTCTCGGATGGATTCTATCGATTCTTGTTTCTAGTTTCTCCGGGATAGCAACGAGTGTCTCATTTTCCACGATACTTTTAGCGTTCGGTGTGTCAGCCGCAATCGGAATCGTCTTTGGCTATTACCCAGCTCGGAGAGCGGCATCGCTTAATCCAATTGAGGCATTGAGATATGAGTAATAAAACGAGTCGTTTTGGTCAAACGATCTTGAAAGTTAATAAAATATAAAAGTCGTATGAACAAATTAATCACAATTGTAATCGCAACAGCGGTGGTGGTCGGTGGAGGAGCTTTCTTTGGCGGCATGAAATACGCCGAAAGTAAAAGCCCTCGGGGTCGTCTTTCGCAAGCGGATTTCCAGAATCTTCAGAATCTATCGCCGGAAGAACGCCAACAGCGGCTTCAGGAACTTGGCGCAAACGCCGGCGCTGGATTTCGTGGCGGAGCTGGCGGCGGTCAAAGAGGCGGAGGCGGATTCACCGCCGGAGAAATAATTGCCAAAGACAATAAAAGTGTAACCGTCAAACTGCAAGACGGCGGATCAAAAATCGTCTTTCTTTCCGACTCAACAGAAATCACGAAATCTGTGGCAGGCGCTTTAAGCGATCTTGAAATCGGTAAAAATATCTCGGTAAACGGAACAGCCAATTCAGACGGAAGTATTACCGCGCAAACGATCCAATTGCGGCCGTTTAATAGATCTGAGCAATAGCTGTATGCGAAAAGTCTGCCAAAGAAGACGCTCTCCACACTCTACCGAGTTGGTCAGCAAAAATTTTTAATAAACAAAAGGTTACAAAACCCGGCCAATATTGCTATTATTATTGATATGAGAACAAATAGCCCGGTCGGAAAACATGTTGTGGCGATAATCGCTTTTTTAGCGGTTCTTATTTTTACGGTGGGAACCGTTGCTAATGCCGCGGTGGCAACCAAAGCGGCAACATACAGCTATACTCGGATTTTTTATTACAGAGAGGGACGGCTCGCGCGGGAATCTCTGTTTACTTATCCGAGCTCAATTGATGTATTAGCGCCCCAATCATATTCTTTTAATAGTTCCGGAAAACTTTCTGGCGGTATAAACGCGGCGGTCGTGTCGTTTGCCAAGAAAAATAAAATAAAAATAATGCCGCTTGTGACAAATGGAAACTTCGGCAGAGCCGCGTATCGGGCAATTCTTGACGATTCCGCGAAACAGGACCTGGCAATTAATGCCCTTGTTGATGAAGCGAAAAAGAACGGCTATTGGGGCTGGCAATTTGATTTTGAACAAATGGATGTTTTTTACCGTGACAAATATTCCGCTTTCGCGGCCAAAGCGGGCGAGGCGTTAAGAAAGAATCAGTTGATATTCAGCGTTGCCGTGATAGCGCAAGTTTCTGGTAATCCCGATGATTACCCGAACGACCTGTGGCCGAAGACAATTGGTGTTTATGATTATGCCGCTCTTGCCGCGAATTCGGATTTTATAAGTTTGATGTCGTATGACGATCCGGAATCGAAAGGGCCGGTGGTAGAATACGCGTGGCTTAAAAGGGTTCTTGACTATAGCTTAAAATTTATACCAAACGAAAAATTATCAATGGGTATTCCGCTTTATTACTGGCAATGGAATAATTTGACCGGAGCGCGCATCGGTATCGGCGGAAGGCAGGGAATTTATAATGTTTTCAGTAAGCATAAAGTTTCGGTTAATTACAGCGCTGATATGGAAGCGGCGTATTTAACATATTGGAATAGAGCAAGACAATATACTATCTGGTATGAGAATGCCAAAAGCGTGGCAAAAAAGATTGACCTTATAAAAAAATATCACCTTCACGGCTTTTCGGCGTGGGCGCTAGGCCTGGAACTTCCCAGTATTTTTAATGTTGTCAGAAATAATAAATATTAATTGTCATAACCGAAGTGATATGGTAATTTTGTTTATATGGACTTTATTAAAGAAAAATTAAATACGGAAATAATTTTAAGTTTTTTTCTTGCTTTCGTTGTTTTATGGTTTGGTATCAATGAAATTCTTTATACGCAAGATTGGACAGGGCTCGTGCCAAACGTTTTGAAAAATTTACTATCCGTTAATTTACTCGTGTTGTCCCACGGCATTACGCTTACTGTCTGCGGCTTCGCGCTCATTTTTAACATCAAAAGAAAAATCGCCGCGGCTGTGATCGTTGTTTTGCTTTTGGAAATTGTTATAAACTTCCTTTTTATTTCCGGGCTTTCCGGCGTTGCCGTAAGAGACGTAGGTCTTTTGGGGATGGCTCTGGCAATAATTTTTATCAAGTCGCAATTTCAAAATTGTGCCTGATCTCATAACTCTAATAAAAACCGCCGGTTATTTGGGACTTTTCGGCATTGTTTTTGCCGAGTCGGGGCTTTTGATAGGATTTTTCCTACCGGGAGATTCACTTCTGTTTACCGCAGGCTTTCTTGCTTCGCAGGGATTTTTTAACGTTTGGGTTCTTGCCGGCCTCTGTTTTCTCGGCGCGGTAGCCGGGGACAGCTTCGGCTATGCTTTCGGCCGGCGGGTCGGGCCGAAAATATTCACGCGCGAGGATTCATTGTTTTTTAACAAAGCCCATCTTGAAAGCGCGCGGGTCTTTTACGAAAAACACGGCGGCAAAGCGATCGTTTTGGCCCGCTTTATGCCCATAATCAGGACATTCGCGCCTATTTTGGCGGGAGTAGGCGAGATGAAGTATTCGCACTTTCTTTTCTATAATATTTTTGGCGGGTTTTTCTGGGGCGTCGGGCTAACTTTTCTCGGATATTATCTTGGCAGTGTCATTCCCGGTATTGATAAATACCTCTTGCCGATTATTGCTGCGATTATTTTTCTTTCCATTTTGCCGTCGCTTATTCATGTTCTCCGAAATAAAGAAGACCGCGAACGGATATTAAAATTAAAATCAAAAATCAAAAATCAAATCTCAAAATTATGGTATCAGAAATTTTCATGAGAATTTTTTAATTTATTAATAAAAAACATCTAAATTTTGATTCAAGTGGCTTACGAACCTGACAAATGGGCGAAACGCGCCAAGGAAGAAGGATATTTGGCACGTTCGGCTTATAAATTATTGGCTTTAGACCGCGAATTTCACGTGTTTAGACGGGGCGATTTAGTTTTGGATTTGGGTTCCGCGCCCGGCAGTTGGGTCCAGGTCGCGCTCAAGAAGATTGGCGAGCGCGGATTTGTCATCGGAGTGGATCTGGAACCGGCTAAAGTGGGAACTTCGGTCAATTTCGCGTTTTTAAGAAAAGACATTTACGACGCCGATTTGGAATCAGAACTGAAGAAGATAATAAAAAAGCCGTTTGACGCGGTTTTGTCGGATGTGGCGCCAAATACTACCGGGCAAAAAGACGTTGACCAATGGCGGTCGCACGAACTGACTTTGCGGGTTTTTGGTATTGTTAAAAATGAACTTAAGAAAAACGGCACCGCGGTCGTCAAAGTTTTTGAAGGGCCAGATACGCCGGAAATCATTCTATTGTTTAAAGAGTCTTTTAAGCGGGTTAGCATGGTGAAACCGGAAGCGTCAATAAAAGGCAGTAAAGAGGTCTATATTGTCGCAAAAGGATTTAAATCAATCTTTACCTAATTTGACGCAAGGTTATTTTTATACTAAAGATAAGTAACTGGACTTTAACAACTAAAAAGGTAGAAGGTGGAAAAACTAACGGCCATCTTTGATGAATTATTAGAAAGAATGAGAAGAATGGGAGGAACCGGATATTCCGTTTTATTCAGCTTGATAGTTTTAATTTTATCATGGCTTCTTATTGGCTGGATGCTCGCGTACGGGTTTTACCGGAAACGGCACCCGCGTCCGGAGCGCCAGGAATCAAAAAAGCACGGGCGCAGGATTTGGGAGGATTAGGCATGGCCGCCAAGCGATATATTTTCAGTCCGAGACTGGTCCGCCTTCGGCGGAAAATATCTGAAATAAAAAATCAGACAATTTATTTGTCTGATTTTTTATTTTTGAAAATCAATTATTGTATAGTATAATTATAACAAAAACTATAATGGGACAGTTAAGAAAGAAAATTGTTATTTTGGGGGCTGGTTTTGCCGGTATTTATGCTCTTAAGAGCATCTATCGCCATCTTAAAAATTGGGATGATTTTGATATTATTATAATTGATCGCAATAATTATTTTATTTTCACACCTCTTTTACATGAAGTTGCTACGGGAGGCGTTAATCCGGGCGATATTGTTTTTCCCGTGCGCGATATTGCCGAGAAAAGCACGGAACATTATGAAGCCGAAGTTCTTGGCATTGATTTGAATAAAAAACTTGTGGACACCTCGCAAGGCCAGGTTCCGTATGATTATTTAATCGTGGCTTTGGGCGCCCAAACTAATTATTTTAGCGTCCAAGGAGCGGATAAATATACTTTTGGAATTAAAAATATTGACGAAGCTAGACGTCTAAAAAATCATCTCATCCATATTTTTGATGAGGCCAATCTGGAACTGAATCCTGAAAAAAGAAAGGATATTCTACGCGTTGTTTTTATCGGAGGAGGAGCTTCCGGTGTAGAACTAGCAGGAGAGGTTTACGAATTCATGCGGGAGATAAATAAAGAGTTTTCGCGTATTCGTGAAGATGAAATGGAATTTTACCTGGTGGAAGCCGATGATCGATTGCTTCCGGTTTTTCATAAAAATTTTTCTGATGCAGCGTTAAAAATACTAAAAAAAAGAGGGTTTAAAGTATTCTTTAGCGATCCTTGTGCCAGAGTTTCTGAGGAAGGGATAACCTGTGTTTTAACGAGTACCATTAAAAGTAAAACCGTTATATGGACTTCCGGCATTATGCCTTCTACAATTCCCTTTATCCCGGAACAAGAAAAACAAAAAGGCAGAATTCTAATTCAGCCCGTTTTGAATATTAAAGATTTTCCGGAAGTCTTTATTTTGGGCGACCAGGCGGCATTTCCGGACCAGCGGTTTGGATTACTGCCGCCGACGGCGCAGGTCGCTATGGAGCAGGGGAATTTCGTCGGTAAAAATCTTGCCCGCCTGATTACTGGAAAACCGCTTTTACCATTCCATTATTTTCATAAAGGAGAGCTGGTTTCGTTTAGCAAATGGAAGGCGTTTGCTCAAATAGGGCAGGTCAGATTCGGCGGGCCGGCGGCGTGGCTTGTCTGGCGGTTTAATTATCTTTTCCGCATGCCGACGTTTTCTAAGAAAGTTCGTCTCTTTTTCGATTGGATTTTATATCTTGTCTCGAAGCGTGATATTGCCGAGATCTAGTTGTTGATAACTTATTTTGCGGATTTTGTTATAATTAAACAAAGTCTGATACTAGCTTTTAATTTTAATTTTAATTTTTTAAATTTATTCTGTATGGCATTATCTAATATAAAAAATATTTTTCCCGAAGGATCAAGCCTCAAAAATCTAATCTGGTGGCTTCTGGCCTTTTCTTTATTCTTTTATGGCGTAGAACGTATGGTCAGCGCGGGAAATAATCTTTATAATCGAGGTTTGGCTGTCAGCGAGCACACCATTTCTTTTTCCGGTGAAGGTAAGGTGAAAGCCGCGCCAGATACCGCCAGGTTCGAAGCCGGGCTTGTCACCGAGGGTAAAGACTCCATTACGGTCCAAAACGAAAATTCTGATAAAATTAATAAAATAATCAAGTATCTGAAAAGCCGCGGCGTTGTCGATGCCGACATTAAGACGTCGCAATATAATCTTTCGCCAAAGTATGATTATATTAAGGGCAAAACAATTCTTTCCGGTTATATCCTTAATCAATCTCTCACCGTTACAGTCCGAGATATTGACAAGGTAGGTGAATTTCTTGACGGCGCGGTAGCAAACGGGGCGAATCAGATTAATTCTGTAAGTATGTTTATGGATAACCCCGAAGAGTTAAAGGCTAAAGCGCGTGAAGCCGCCATTGAAGCAGCGCGGGCTAAAGCCGCGCTTACCGCGTCCGCTGGGAGTTTTAGATTGGGACGATTGATAGGTTTTTCTGAAAGCAGCGGCGAAGAGCCTAGGATTTTCTATGAAGCGTTAGGCAAAGGAGGGGGCGTCGCGTCTTCACCTCCGCAAATTGAGCCCGGTTCCCAAGAAATAACTATAATCGTAAATCTTACTTATCAGTTGCGATAGCATTTGATAAATAAAAATCCCCGCTAACATCCATCTTATAAGCTATTGGGATGTTCCTTCAGGCAATATCACTTGATCGGTTATGCCAAAACCATTACGCTGGGCGAAATTGGCGTTGACTTCCGCGACATACTGTGCCGGGGCACGGGAAGTGTAAATTGGGCAAGGTTCGGTTTTGCAGGGCTGCATCGTTATAAGATCAACAATACGACTGTCTTTATTTATGAAAATTATATCCAAAGGAAAATTTACATCTTTCATAAAAAATGCCAAGTTTTGTTCCTGTGGAAATATAAAAAGCATGCCCTTGCCTGTCCCTAAGTTTTCTCTGCCGGAAAGACCGCGCGCCCATTCTTCCGGCGTGCGCGCGTATTCCATCACGGCACCCACTTCTTCATTAATAGTTTTAAAAATTAGCCTATCTTTATTGCGGGGCTGATAGTACTCAATATAATAAAAATAAATGACCGTGGCTAAAACCAAAGTGACCCCCAAAAAAGTAGCGATAGTTTTCCAGATTTTCATATTGTTTATATTACCAAGTTTTTGTTAAAATATCAAACTTATGAATAAAAAATTAATTATTTTTGTTTTAATTATTATTGCTGTTTTAGCTTTTGTTTACCAGCAGGGATATTTTAGGCGGCCAGTGCAAAGTCCTATCCAAACACCTTCAACTGGCACAACAGAGCCCGTAGTAGGTGATAAGACACCGTCGAGCGGTATTACCAGAGAGCCATATGTAATAGAAATGACCGATATTGGTTTCAAACCAAGTACGCTTGAAATTTATAGCGGAGACACCGTAAAGTTTGTAAACCGAGGCAATCGCTCTCACTGGCCCGCCTCCGGAACGCACCCATCCCACGAACTATGCCCGGGATTTGACGCTTTTCATAGTTTGGTTCATAACGAAGAGTATTCATATACCTTTAATTTCAAAGCGCCCAGAATTTGTCCGTTCCACGATCACGTTGATCCGACGCTGAAGGGCACTGTAAATATCATTAAATAATAGACCTACTACGTAAAGATTCTTCTGCTGCAATATTCAAATTTCGGCTACGGCTTTGTAAAAATTATTCAACATATACGCCGTATATGCTTCATAATTTTTGCTTTGCCTCGTTCGAAATTTGAACATTTCGCTACGAAAATCTTTACGTAGTAGGTCTAATTTAGAAAATAAAAAATCAACCCTGAGCTTATCAAGGGGTTGATTTTTTGTTTTACTTAGTTCATCATTATTGATGCGATGAACGAAATTTTTCTGATTTTAATATCCCTAGTTATTGGAGCTGCGTTAGGCGGTTTTATTTTTTTGATAGCAAGGTCCAAAAAACCGGAAACACAAGAAGAGATAGCAAGGTTAGCTGAAAGAGTGGAGATGGCCAATAAAATCTGGTCCGAACAGTTTAAGGAAGTAAGAAACGAAATTGGGAAGGCTAGGCACGAAGAGCTGGAACTGCGGGACCGGTCCAACAAGGACATTCATCACCAGATGGAGAAGTTTATCGCCGGCATCGTTCAGATGAAAGAAGTTTTGAATCAAGTTCAGGGAGAAGTCAAAGAGGTTTCGTCTTTTCAGAATATTTTCAAAAGCCCTAAATTGACCGGTCAATGGGGTGAGGCCTCGCTTGACTATATACTTTCCCAATATTTTCCGCGCCGCGACGCCTACCAACTACAATACCAGTTTTTAAGCGGCGAGGCGGTAGACGCAGCTTTAAAATTACCCAACGGCCGTATTGTGCCGATTGATTCAAAATTCCCGCAAGACAATTTTAACCAGTTTATTAACGCTGTAAGCCCGGAGATAAAAGAAGAATCGCGTAAGACCCTAATAGCACGCGTCAAGAAAGACATTGACGATATTTCTTCCAAATACATTCTTCCGAATGAAAATACCGTGGACTTTGCCATAATGTATATTCCCGCCGAAAGTTTGTATTACGAAGTGGTTACCAAGGAAGACCTGGCGAACTACGCCTGGAATAAAAAAGTAATTCTTGCCTCGCCAAACACTTTTATCCTTACTATCGGAGTTGTCCAGCATTGGTTTAAAGACGCCGACATCGGCAAAAAAACCGGAGAAATTCTTAAAAAGCTCCAGCGCGTGGCCATTGACGGCGATAAATTAAACGATTCATTCCGGAAACTGGGCGGCCATCTTTCGAACGCCCAGAGCGCTTATTCAGATTCTGAAAAACGGCTCGGCCTTTTAGTCGAGCGCGTTAGCAACGTCGGCAATCTTATTGATGTTGACGAGACGAAGGAACTGCAATGAAGCCAAACCATATAGTTTTAGATTTGGAGACCCAGAATTTATTCTCTGATGTCGGCGGCAAGGGGAATTTGCACAAGCTTTTAGTTTCCGTGGCCGGCGTTTATTCATACAACTCGGATCAGTTTTTAATTTATAAAGAAGCCGAAATGCCCGAACTGGAAAAGTTACTGCGCCAGACCGACCTGATAATAGGTTTTAATATCCGCCACTTTGACCTGCTTGTTTTGCAAAAATATATTTCTTTTGATCTGGCTAGAATCCCGACACTTGATATTATGGCGGATATCGTGAATCAGGTCGGTTATCGGGTAAGTTTGGACGACGTCGTTTTCGCCACTCTGGGTAATAAAAAAAGTGCCCATGGGCTTTTGGCGGTGCAGTATTGGCGAGAAGGAAGACTCGATGAGCTGAAAAATTATTGCCTTGATGACGTCCGTTTGACGAGGGACTTATATGAACACGGCGCGAAATCAGGCGAAATTCGTTTTATGGCGCGCGACGCCAATATGCCGTATATGAAAAGTTTGAACGTAAATTGGGAAAAGTATTTAAACGGTCGCAGTACTTCTTCTCCGGTCATCCAATCATCGCTCGGATTTTAATTATACCTCGATACATCGCTGTATCGAAGTATTTAAATTTTTATGGAAAAGATTGATTTCGTATTGGAAAAAATAATCAACGACAGTTTTTACCGCGAGCCGTACGCGAAAAAAAGCTGGTGGGCCACCGATTTGAACTCTTGTCTCCGGGGCGCTTTTTACCGTCGAAAAGGCCTACCGCCCACCTCCGAAATTCCTCCGGACCGGATGGGCATTATGGAGGTCGGGAAAATCGTTGAGGAATGGATTGTAAACAAAGTGAAACAATCCGGCAGCTTGGTTGCAGAACAATTGAGGGTTGAAGCTCCGGAATACGAAGCATCCGGCAAAGTTGATCTTATATTGGAAGAGGCCGGCCGGCCGGTTCTTTATGAAATTAAATCCACCAACTCTTTCAGTTTCAAATACAAATTAAAATCAAAGAAACCTCAGCCGCAACACCAGCTCCAAGCACTTTTTTATTTATGGCAATTACGTGCCAAAGGTCATAAAGATTTGCCGCAGGTGGATTTTTCAAATCTTGAGGGAAGGGTTATTTATGTTTCCCGCGATGACTTAAATCGCGTCATTATTCCGGTTCAATATAATGAGGAGGCGGTTAAGCCGATTATCAATCAGCTCGAGGTGCTTAACTTTTCCTGGAAAAATGACGAATTGCCGCCGGTTCCGGAGCCTGTTATTTTCGACGAAGAAAAAGGTAAATGGATGGTGAACTGGACGTGCGATTTTTGCAGTTATCACGAACTTTGCGCCGGCCGTGATTGGCGCGTCCGCGCCGAACAAGAGGCTAAAGAGCGCAACGCCGCTTTAGAAACTAATTAATAATATCGCATTATTATGCTATAGCATGATAATGCGATATTAGATGTAATTGTGAAAATAAAAAATTCGAATACTAAATTAATAATGAAATATCTTGCAACTGGCGGTGCCGTTGCTATTTTATCACTGGCAAATCCAATCGTGCCCCATTATTTGATAAAAGCATATTTGCGGAAAAGAAGATTTCAAAAAGCTCGATTCTTAGCGGATCTTAAGAGACTGCAAAAAAGAGAGTTGATTGATTGCCGAGAATTAGCCGATGGTCAGACAAAAATAATTTTAAAGAGTGCTGGAAAAAGATTTATACTTCAATATGATATCGATAATATAAAAATAAGCAGGCCGAAAAATTGGGACGGAAAATGGCGTTTAGTAATATTTGATATTCCGGATGAGAAGAGGGCGGCAAGGAATGCGCTTGTATCAAAACTTAAAGAATTGGGATTTTATATGCTTCAGAAAAGCGTTTATATTCATCCCTTCCCCTGCGACAATGAAATCGAATTTATTTCCTCAGTTTTCAAAATAAGGGATAATGTTCTGGCCCTTGTCATTGAAGATTTAGAGGGCAGTAAAAAACTTTTACACCTGTTTAATTTATAGATTTTAACCGTTCGTTTTTATCAATCGCATTACGATGCTATAGCATCGTAATGCGATTGATTGAAAATTGAGATTAAAGATCAAAAATTGAAAATTAAAAAAGGGCAGATCGTGCGTGGTGCATCGAACTGCCCTTGTTATGCCTGCCCGTTACTGCGAAGCAGTGTTCGGGGTCGCTTGAAGCGACCTGTGGAAAAAAATCGCGTCGAAAGCCAGATGTGCGACTGGTCGGTTTCCTTGAACAGAGCCACCAGCCTTCCAATCGACTGATCCTTGCAGAGCTTTCCCAGTGGTCTCTCCTTGTTTCTCTTTGTTGTTATTATTGAAAAAGATCTAGTTTTGTGATAATATCACATATTATATGAATAGTCAAGAGTCAAAAAAGTCTCGAATATATCTCGATTATGCCGCTACCACGCCGGTTGATTCGGAAGTGCTTAAGGCGATGATACCGTATTTTTCCGATAAATTCGGTAACGCGTCCTCGGTCCACTCATATGGCCAGGAAGCAATTGTGGCTCTGGATAAAGCGCGCCAAATCATTGCCGATTTTTTTGCTTGCGATTGGCGGGAAATTATATTTACCGGTTCTGCTACTGAATCGAATAATTTGGCAATAAGAGGATTAATTAAAGAAACAAGCGTACATATCATTACTACTACGATTGAACACGAATCGGTGCATGAATCTTTGCGGCAACTGGAGAAATCGGGCCATAAAGTTACCCGCGTAAAGTGCGACAAAGAGGGCCTCGTGAGCGTTTCAAGTATAGAGAAGGCGGTTAAAGACAACACGATTCTCATAAGCGTCATATATGCCAACAACGAGATAGGCGTAATTCAGCCGGTTAAAGAAATCGGTAAGCTTCTGGAAAAGATAAATAAACGAAGGCGCGAAAACGGTCTTAATAAAATTTATTTCCATACTGACGCGGTCCAGGCGTTGAACTATCTTGAGGCGCGGCCGGATTGGCTGAAAGTCGATATGTTTACCTTTTCCGGCCATAAAATTTACGGGCCGAAAGGCATCAGCGGTCTATACGTCCGAAAAAACACTCCACTTAACCCCCTAATTTTAGGTGGCGGCCAGGAGTTCGGCTTGCGCTCCGGAACCGAAAATGTCGCTTCCTCGGTTGGGCTGGCAAAGGCATTGGAACTGGTCACTAAGCACCGAAAAAAAGATTCGGTCCGTATTACTAAATTGCGGGACAAATTACTTGACGCTATAATAAAAACTAATATAAATATAAAATTAAACGGATCGCTTAAATATCGTCTGCCCAACAATCTTAATTTGCGTTTTGCGGGGTATGACAATGAGACGCTTCTTGTGGCTTTTGACCAAGTGGGACTTGCCGTATCCGCCGGTTCCGCTTGTTCCGCCCGCGCGGCGAAGGCCTCATATGTCCTTAGTTCTTTAGGACTTTCTGATAAGGAGGCAAAGGAAAGCATAAGAATTACATTAGGCAGATACACTACCGACGCGGAAATAAATTCAGCAATAAATATAATCAAGCAATCGTTAAAACAACTATCATGAAACAATATTCGCTAAAACATTTAATATTTGTCGCTTTTGTGGTCAGCTTTATCACCGCTTTGGCAGTGAGTAATTTTTCCGCGCCGCTTATAGCCCGCGCGGCAGTAAACGATTTCCTCCAAAAACTGCCTTTTTTCCAATGGCTGGCGCCTAAAACGTCGGAGGAAGTTCAGGAAAAAATTCAGCAATTAGTGCCCGAATTTAGCAAGGGCGGTCCTTATCAGAGCGCTTCGTCACATGAAGCGCAGATAATCAATGTCGTGAAAATCGCGTCTCCGGCAGTTGTCAGCGTTACCGTGACCAAAAACGTGCCTATTATTGAACAGTATTTTGTTAATCCGTTCGGCAATGATCCGTTTTTTCGCCAATTTTTCGGTGAGGAATTTCAAGTTCCGCAGTATCGTCAAAAAGGCACTAAAAAGCAGGAAGTCGGGGGCGGCTCCGGCTTTATAATTTCCGCGGGCGGGCTTGTCCTCACCAATAAACACGTCGTAGCCGACACGCAAGCCGAATATACGGTGTTTACCAATGATGGTAAAAAATATCCGGCAAAAGTTTTAGCACGCGACCCGATACAAGATTTGGCGGTTTTAAAAATTGAAGCTTCTGATTTACCTACTCTGCCTTTGGCCGATTCGGATCAAATCCAGGTAGGGCAAACGGCCATTGCCATCGGCAATGCTTTGGGCGAATTCAGAAACACCGTGAGTGTCGGCGTTGTTTCCGGCCTTGCTCGCAGTGTCACCGCGACTGGTCCGGGCTTAACTGAAAATCTTCAGAATTTAATTCAGACGGATGCGGCTATTAATCCAGGAAATTCCGGCGGCCCGCTTCTTAATTTGAATGGCGAGGTAATGGGCATTAATACTGCTGTCGCGCAGGGAGCGCAAGGTATCGGTTTTGCCATTCCAATCAACCAGGCGAAAAGAGATATCAATGACGCTATTACCAGGGGCAAGATCGTGACTCCATATCTTGGCATAAGATATTTAACCGTAACCTCGGCAGTGCAAGAAGAGAAAAAGTTACCGGTTGATTACGGCGCCCTTGTTGCGAAGGGTGAGGGCGGCGAGGCGGCAATTATTAAAGATTCTCCGGCCGACAAAGCGGGTATTAAAGAGGGCGATATTATTTTGGAATTTGGGGACAAGCGCGTGGATAAGGACCGTCAGTTGGCGTCTTTAGTGTTGCTTCATTCGGTAGGAGAATCGGTGCCGGTCAAAGTCTGGAGGAGCGGCGAAATTATCGATGTGAACGTTACATTAAGTGAAAGGCCGAATTTGTAATGCAAATACAGTTGATCAAAATTAATATTTTTATAGTTTTGTTAGTGCAGTTTTTGCTACTGCAGTGGTTTTTAGCCAGCCAAAAATCTATATTTCTTGGATTTATAATAGTTGTTGCTTCAGCGATTGCTTTCAACCGGATGCTGAAGGAATGGATTTTTACCGTATTGCCCACAGTCTGGCTGTTTGGCAATCTCGCGGTTTTGTATTTTTTTCCGAACCAATTTGTAGTGCTGGTCGCCGTGGGCGGTTACTTCGGGATTTTTTTACTGGCCGCTAAAGCACAGTATAGCTTTTGGCAGGCGGCAAGTATTTTGAATATTTATCTGCTCACGAGCCTTATCTGGTTTTTTATTCTTGCGCAAGCTCTCGACTTTATCTTGGGCCTCATATTTATCTCTGTTGGCACCGGGTTGTTATTTTTTCAAAGCATGTTGATAACACGGCGCGCGGGCGAATTTGTAAATATAAAAAATAAAATACAAATTACCACAGTCTCTCTTGGCGTGAGTATGGGGCTGGCGGAAACAGCTTGGGCGATTTCATTTCTTCCTTTCGGTTATTTTATTCTGGGAGCTTTGTTTACGGTAGTTTTTGGAGCGGTCCTCAACATCATCAGTTCTTATTATAAAGTTTCTTCGACTGACCCCGAGACATTCAAAAAAATTGTCACGCGGAGCGTCATTCTAGCATTTGTTTTTATCATTATTTTCGTAACCATAAGCCCATGGCTTCCTCAAAAATAAATGGTAAACCCTTCGTTCCGCCAAACGCTTGAACAAAATGAAAATAAATTTTCATTTTACTCCTCGCTCGGCGTAATAACAAAAGCTATTATTCCCGTGGCGGGCCTCGGTACCCGTTTTTTGCCCGCGACCAAAGCCCAGCCGAAAGAAATGCTGCCGATCGTGGATAAGCCCGTCATTCAATATTTGGTTGAAGAGGCGGTGGCGGCCGGAATCAAAGAGATTATTTTTGTCACTGGCAAGGAAAAACGCGCCATTGAAGATCATTTTGACGAGGCTCACGCGCTTGAAGAAACGCTGCGCGGCCGCGGAAAAGCGGATCTTGCTAAAACCGTTAAAAGTATCACCACCCTCGCAAGATTTGCTTATGTGCGTCAGCCCGAACCCAATGGTAATGGCATGGCACTTTTGTCGGCGGCCCATTTAATAGGCAACGAATCCGTCGCTGTGCTTTTCGGCGACGATATTGTGGATTCAAAAGTTCCTACTCTTAAAAGACTTATTGATTTAAATAAAGAATTCGGTTTACCCGTTTTGGCTCTTGACAGAGTTGAAAGAAACCAAGTTTCAAACTATGGCATTGTATCGTCTGTTAAGATAAAAAACCGTGTTTTTAAAATTGATGGTATAATAGAAAAGCCAGCGCCAAAATTCGCGCCGTCACGCTTGGCGGTGGTTGGTAAATATATCCTGACTCCGGATATTTTCCGTATTTTAAAAGATATGAGCGCCATTTCTACTTGGAATGAAAAGCGTGAACTTGGTATTACTGACGCTTTGGCGGAATTTTTGAAAACAGGGAAGATTATCGGATATGAAATTGAAGGCACGCGGTATGATTGCGGTTCAAAACTTGGGCTTTTGAAAGCGACAATCGATTATGGGTTACGTCACGATGAGGTTGGCAAAGCGTTCCGAAATTATTTAAAAGATCTGAAAATATGAAATCAAGAAGTTTTTTAAGAGCGGGAATTGTTTTTATTTTAATTCTTGGGTTAGGATGGACAGGTATTTGGTTTTTAGGCAGACCGGGGGCAAGCGTTGAAATAAAAAATCCGGAAACCATAAGTTCCGAAATAGAAGACGACAGCGATAATTTCTCCGGTTACGGGGGTAAAACTCCAAATGAGACTATAAAACTTCTGGTCGCGGCGCTTGAAAAGGAAAACATAACTTTAGCTTCCAAGTATTTTGTTCCTGAAATAAGGGAAGCCGAATCTGAGGACTTGAACAAGTTGAGCGGCGCCAATTTACTGGCCGATCTTGTTAGTAGTTTAAAAAATCTCGAGGATGGTCGATTATTAAACAGTTCGTATTATCGCTATGAAGTCCGCGATGAAACCGGCCAGTCGGTGGCCGAAATTGACTTGGTAAAAAATAAAGCCGGCCTGTGGAAAATATCATCGCTTTAAGTCTTGACTCCCCCCTTAGTCATTCTGAAAGCCATAATCTTATGGAATATATCAGGGGTCTGAAAAAAGATATTGTGTTAGCCAAATATACTACCTATAGAATCGGCGGACCAGCCGATTATTTTTTGGCCATAAAAAATCAGGCCGACATAGAAGAGGCGTTGAAATTTGCCGACGAAAATTCTCTATCCGTTTTTATATTGGCTGGCGGCAGTAATATTTTGTTCAGCGATGGGGGATTCAGAGGCCTGATTATTAAGATTGAAAATCAGGAGTTAAAAATACAAAACAATACAATTAATGCCGGAGCGGGAGCTACGATGGTGGAGTTGGTAAACGCGGCGGTCGAGGTGGGGTCGGCAGGTCTGGAGTGGGCTGGGGGGCTTCCCGGGACGCTGGGCGGCGCTATCCGCGGAAACGCGGGGTGCTTTGGAGGCGAGATCAAAGATGTGCTTGAACAGGTATCGGCGATTACCCGCAGTGGAGAATTAAAATATTATTCAAACAAAGATTGCTGTTTTTCTTATCGTGACAGCGTGTTTAAGCGGAACGACGAAATTATTTTTTCCGCTGTTTTGTCTCTGTGTTCCGGCAACCCGGAAAAATTACGTGAAGAGGTTTTTGAACATATCGGGTATCGGCAAAAGCGCCAACCGCTTGAATTCCCAAATTGCGGCAGTATTTTTAAAAACTGTTCTCTTGATATTGTGCCTAAGCTCGTTCAGGAAAAATTTAGCGGTAAGATTAAGAAAGACCCCTTCCCGATTTTGCCTACGGCGGTTTTAATCGACGCCGCCGGTCTTAAGGGTTTTAGCGCGGGAGGCGCCAAAATTTCTGAAAAACATCCTAATTTTATAATTAATGATAATAATGCTACCGCGTCGGATATCATTGAGATAATCGGCAGAGTAAAAGAAAAAGTTAAAGCGGAATTTAATGTGGATTTGGCAGAAGAAATAGAATTTATCGGATTTTGATCTGTTGATAACTGTTCTTTTATTGAAATTAAAAAAATTTCTTTGTATAATTACTAGACTGATAAGTCAAAAAATGGAAATCCGAATCAAAACAACCAATTTCAGCCTGCTTCCCGATATTGAAGTTTATCTGAAAGACAAATTAAACGCGCTCGATAAGTTTTTGCCGCGCGATGAAAGCATTTTTGCCGATGTGGAGCTGGCCAAGACAACCAACCACCATCGAAAAGGCAATGTTTTCAAAGCTGAAGTTAATATCAGCGTTCCGGGCCGGCTAATCCGCTCGCAAGCCGAAGAGTGGGATTTGCGCGTTGCCATAGATAAAGTAAAAAATGAACTCCAACTTGAATTGAAAAAATACAAAGAGAAAAATTCCACGCTTTCTAAGAAAGGCGCTCTCTTGGCCAAAAGGATCATAAGAGGAGAATAAGAAATTGAAAAACCGAAAAATCGGCAAAGGTTTGCATATTTTGGCGGGCCTTTATGAATGCCAAGAGACGGAAGTACTCGCAAGCAAAATAAAACTTGAAAAAACCATACTGAAGATTATACAAAAGGCGCGTTTTAACGCGCTGTCTTCTCTTTTCTATAAGTTTCCCGATGGCGGGGTCACTGGTCTGGTTTTACTTTCTGAATCACACTTAGCCATTCATACCTGGCCGGAAAAAGCATACGCCTCCCTTGATATTTTTCTTTGTAATTATTCCAGCGATAACAGTTACAAAGTCAGGAAGGCCTTCGAACTTTTCCATGCCTTTTTAAAACCCGCTAAAATGAAAAAACGGGAGATAAGACGTGAATAGTGATTTATCGCATTAAAATGCTATAGCATAGTAATGCGATAAAAAAAGAATTTTTCGGCTCAAAAACAAAGGGCTTATATCAGCCCTTTGTTTTTTAAAATTTGCTGCAACTGCTTTTTTGTTTCCGGCGGGGTGTCATAGGTAATTCGAACCCTCGGCTTATTTATCTCCATAAATCTGCCTAGATCAATAGGCGTGCCGACTAAAACCGCGTCGCATCTTATTTTATTTATGGTTTTTTCCAGATCTTCTATTTGTTTTTCACTATATCCCACGGCGGGCAGAAGTTTGCCGATAGCCGGATAATTTTCGAAAACCTTTTTAATTTCACCGGTTACAAACGGACGGGGATCGACAAGTTTTGCCGCGCCAAATCGCCTTGCCGCGATAACGGCGGCGCCTATCTTCATTTCTCCGTGCGTGAGAGTCGGGCCGTCTTCGATGGCAAGTACTTTTTTGCCTCTTATCAGTTTTGGTTTATCCGCATTTACGATTGATTCAGTTTTTATGATTATGGCCTTAGGATTGACGATTTTCGCGTTTTGAACAATTTTTTCAATATTTTTGGGCTCAGCCGAGTCAATTTTATTTATGACGATAACATCCGCTAACCTAAAATTCACTTCGCCCGGGTAATAGCTCATTTCATGTCCGGCTCTTAGGGGATCGGCGACGGTAATCGTCAGATCAGGTCTGAAAAAAGCCGTATCGTTGTTGCCGCCGTCCCAGACTATGACGTCAGCTTCCTTTTCCGCGCTTTTCAGTATTTTTCCGTAGTCAACGCCGGCATAAATGACGCTGCCCATTTTGATGTGCGGCTCGTATTCTTCCATCTCTTCGACGGTGCAGTTGTATTTTTTAAGGTCTTCCAAATAAGCGTAGCGTTGGATTCTTTGTTTTTCTAAATCGCCGTAAGGCATCGGATGCCTTACGGAAATCACTTTTTTTCCGGCGTTTTTCAATATTTCAACTACCGCTCTTGTTGTCTGGCTTTTTCCGCAACCGGTTCTCACCGCCACTATCGCTATGACCGGCTTTCTGCTTTTGAGCATCGTTTGGCGCGCTCCCAGCATTGAGAACTTGGCTCCTGCGGAAATTACCCGCGAAGCGAGACGCATCACAGTATCGTATGAAAGATCGCTGTATGAAAGCACGCACTCGTCAACTTTCTTTTCTTTAATGGCTATTTCAAGTTCGCTTTCGTCAATAATGGGGATTCCGGCGCGGTAATGCTTACCGGCGAGGGCTAAAGGATATTTGCGGCCGGCGATATCCGGTATTTGATTGGCCGAAAAAGCCACCACTTCGGTGTATTTGTCGTCGCGGTAGACGGTATTGAAATTATGGAAATCCCGGCCCGCGGCTCCGATAATAATAATTTTGGTTCTTTTCATGCTTATGTGAAAAATATATAGCAAATTAAACCGCAAAACAAGTAGGAGATTGATAAAAAGGCAATTTTATTGTAAAATTTCATTCAAACCTACGAATTACTAATTTTCCCGAATTACGAATTCGTAATTCGATCCTTTATTCGTAATTAGTAGGAAAAAACGAAAGCTTATGAATTTTCTATTTAAAATTTTCGGTGATGCTAACGAGCGTTATTTGCGCGATTTAAAGCCCATCGTTGAAAAAATTAATTTTCACGAGGCCGATTTTATGTCCTTGGATTTGCCAGGCTTAAAGAAAAAAACCGGCGAGTTGAAGGAACAATTAAAAAACGGCAAGACGTTGGATGAAATTTTGCCGGAGGCGTTTGCCTTGGCGCGCGAGGCGGCCAAAAGAACTCTCGGCCAAAGGCACTTTGACGAACAGCTTATGGGCGGCGCGGCGCTCCATCTGGGCAAAATAGCTGAAATGCGCACTGGCGAAGGAAAAACATTGACCGCGACTCTCGCTGCTTACCTAAACGGCCTAACCGGCGACGGTGTTCATATTGTAACCGTCAACGATTATCTGGCGCGGCGCGACACGGTCTGGATGGGGCAGATATATTATACTCTTGGGTTGTCAGTGGGATGTATAAACCCAAATGATGAGTCATATGTTTATGATCCAGAACATACTCAAAAATCTCAAATCCTAAATCCCAATTTCCAAAAAAATCCCAATGATCAAAACTCCAAAACCGACAAACTGGATGAATTACGCGACATCACGGGAG
>Ga0209542_10002075_pt1 | contig 45858 bp, 34 predicted proteins | sample RifCSPhighO2_01_FD_184028 | JGI IMG/M metagenome (GOLD analysis project Ga0209542, IMG submission 184028) | Soil microbial communities from Rifle, Colorado - Rifle CSP2_plank highO2_0.1 (SPAdes) (version 2) | ecosystem: Environmental > Terrestrial > Deep subsurface > Rock core/Sediment ...
ATATCACTATCTCGGTCACCTCCCACCTGTAGGAGCAGAGCGCACAACGCCCCTCCGTGAGCATCACGAAGTTGATCTTGTACTTCAGACTGATCCCAATAACTCAGATGAAACAAATTTCCTCATCGATTACTGTCGTAGTCACAATATTGGATACGCATTCTTGCCGCCTGTGCTCGTGGATGTGCCACACCTTCTAAGGATGTACCGCTTTGGTTCTGTGCCTGTGCTCCGCTTTCATCCCACTCCCCTCGATGGATGGGGATCCGTGCTGAAGCGTACCGGCGATATCATCTTTGCAGCGATCCTCCTTGTACTCCTCTCCCCACTCTTTCTGCTCGTCGCGTTCATTATTAAAATGGATTCCAGAGGACCAGTGCTGTATCGATCAAAACGTATAGCACAGGGGCGTATGAAATCTGTCACACTTTTCAAATTTCGATCTATGGTAGAGAACGCCGATGCACTCAAAGAGTCTCTCATCGATCAGAGTCATCGTACTGATGGTCCGCTCTTTAAGGTGAAGAATGATCCGCGCGTGACGCGTTTTGGAAAGCTACTCCGAAGATTCAGCATCGATGAACTCCCCCAGCTCTGGAACGTGCTTAAGGGGGATCTCTCACTCGTTGGCCCCCGCCCGCACCTCCCCGAAGAAGTGCAGAAGTACACCGATTTCCAAATGCGTGTGTTTGCGGTAAAGCCCGGCCTCACAGGACTTGCGCAGATTTCTGGACGATCAGATTTAAAGTTTGATGAAGAAGTCCGCTTGGATCTTCAGTACATCGAAGAGTGGAGTCCCTTCTGGGATATGTGGATTTTATGGAGAACGGTGAGGGTGGTTTTGAGAGGGGAGGGAGCAGATTGAGAAAAGTATGGAAGTAAGGGGGTAAGGAATTAGAAGTCGCATATGTATTCTTTTTGCAATACTTCCTTACTTTTTTTCACCTTTCCCACACCCACACTCCCCCTTCTCCCCACAACACTCCTCTCCTTCCCCCACCTCCAACTTAAACTTCCCTTCCTTGAGTGTAATCACTGCTCCACCAATTCTCTGGAGCGTAAGAAGCGATGCCCAAACCTTCACCTCGGGGAGTTCCTCGTTCTTAAACTCCTTCTCCCCTTCTTCGATCTTTTCGCGGAATTCCATGTAGAAACTTCCATCTTTGTTCGCCTGTACCGAAAGACCCTGACCATCGGAGATTTCCTTTTCCCCAATTCCTTTAATGCCGAGTGCTGCTTCTTTTGTGATGGTGAGCGTTTGTGGACGCTTCGGTGTGTTCTCGATCGCATCGTTTAAGTCTTCGATGAGGAGATTGATGTCTTCCTCCGGGAATCCATGACCACGGCACCCTTCTTCGATACTCTCGATCGCACTCACATGACAGCCAAAGCAGTGGAGACCGTACTCGGAGAGAACTTCGGTCGTTTGTGGATACTGCGCAACGATTTCCGCCACGGTCCAATCGCGCGAGACGATCTGTTCCGCTTTTGTGGAACGCAAAGATCCCGAACGCTTGGGGCGCTTGGTGACTTTGATGCCGGGTGCGGAAACTCCTTCATCCTGCATGAGAGAGCAGTATGCCATGCACCGAAGCAAAGATCTGCTTTATTCTTGTGTTTCTTGCGGAACCGCAAAGAGTCGATTGCGAATTTCTTCAAAGATTCTTTTCTGTTCTTGGTAAGAATCCACATCATTGGAGTTAGCTTGATAGGCAAGCTCGCGTAAGAATGTTTGGCCACATCGGGGAATCTCTGGCGCCTTTCCGGAGTTAATCTCGTGATGAACCCGACTTGCGGTAAGTTCTTGCTCAACAAGTGGAGGTTGCTCTCTTTCCGCGCGTAGCTCGTTCACTCGCAAAAGAAGATTCGAGATTTGGATCCGAATAACATCTCCTTGCATCGCGATCAGTGCTTCCACGGATCCATGATTGGAAGTCAGAATAGAGGAAACCGGCATATTGATCGCTTGGTGCACAACGTCCGCAAATTGCGCCGAGTTCACACAGCAGAGTGGTTTTCCTTGGGATCGAAGCCAAGAGGCATTGATGTTTCCGACGATTTCATCTTTGTGCCGCACGCCAGGGAGAACATACGAAGTTTCCGGTTCATCACGAATAATAATCTGGCGATCCTTCAAACTAATGACGACGAAATGCCCATCATTCACTTCGGCAAAGTTTTTCTTTTTCTGAGCATCCTTCTTTTGCCCACCTACATCCCACAAGTAGACCCCTTGGCAGCGATTGCGGAGAATTTGATTACGAACAATACGTAATCGCTTTGTCGGCATATGGACATGATCTGCAGCACTTTTTCCCCCTTCAACCCCAACACCTGGCCCTCCTCCTACGATCGCTGCCAGTTGTCCTCCGGACCCTCCTTCAAAACGACCATTGGCATCTTCTTCCGTTAGAAGGTCCTTTTCCAATTCTTCGATCATAGGAAGAGTAACGCTTGCCCATTGATCCGGTGCTGCATTGGAAAGATAGGGAGCATACAACGCAAAGAGTGCTTGTACGACCGAATCGTCGTTCTTGCTCTTAATAATTTCATGCACGCGCGATTCGAGCTGACGCGGAAAAATAATGTGTAACCCAACTGAATTTCTAATGATCACTGAATCCTTGAGAATCTCTCCTTTAAGGGCAAGGAGCTCTGGACAGGCAACTTCTAGATGTTCTCTCACTTCTTCGTAAAGATACGGCGCATACTGCGTGATCATGTCTCTCCCGAGCTGCGACATCGAACCCTTCGAAGAAGGAGAGCATGGGTACGTTGTATCGCCGATCATTCCATCAATTCTTACGGAGCAAACGGTACCCTCCAGGCTAATCTGATCTCGAACGCATCGTGCTTTCCCTGAGGAAGTACCTATTCCCACATTGAGCGACTCCGGCGAGTCGGCCTGAAAAAATACTAATCCTCTACCCTGATTCTGGGCTCGGATGTAGGAGATAGGTGCCCCTTTTGTAATCATGGCATTGATTGGCGATACGTTCAAATGAGAGTCGACATAGTCTCGACTAAGCTGTGTTCCCATAGTGAGGAGGTTGCTGTGATCATTTTGCCCAGCTGGAATGCAGGTGATGAGTGCATTTTTGGTCGCAACGCTTTCCCGATGCAGCCACGTACCACGTTTCGTCTTGGGTTGTTCGACGTTCTCCATTTCTCTGTGATCGCCGATCATGGCTGCAAGTTGATACAGGTGATCCCGCATTTGAGGTTGTTCTTCGCTCAAGTCACGAATTAATGCATAGAGCCAATTGATGAAAGAAAAACATCGGTTCGTGTAGGGCTGGATCATGAGTGAGGATGCTAGGAAAAGTTCCTGCGCTTCGGGCCGCTTAAGCTTTGCAGTTTCCTTCTGAGGAAACGCTTCGTTACGGATCGCATCGATGACTGTTTGCAAATATGCCCGTATTTCGATCACCGGCGCTCCTACTTGGGGCTGCTTTTCCGAAAGGGAAGCAAGAAGCTCCGCTGCAACGAGAAGCCGTTGCCCGACACTATTCTTTTTCCCAAATTCATTTCCCGCTTTTCTGTGTTCCGCATCAAACGAAGAAAGAGGCTCCCCGCGCCAGTTCGAAAGTTCCATTCGCGCGGTTGCCAGGCAGTCCTGTGCAAGTTTTTGAGGATTGATCTTTTCTGCTTGCTCTGCTTCTATTCTCGTTTTCCGAGAAACAATTGATGCAAGATCTGTAGATTTCTCCATCTCATTTTTTTCTCCATCTATCAGCCTTCTTGCCACCTCTTGGCGCTTTGCGCTCATAGTAGGAGAATGCATAGTGGCAATATCCAGTTTGAAAAACTCTGTCTGCTTTGTCGTATCTGGTTGAAAATGCCTGGAGTAATGAAAAGCTAAACTCGCAAATAAGACCGCCACAAGATTTTCTGCTTCCATGAGCGAGAGTGGCATTGGCATACCAATTTTTGTGCAGAAGGATCGGATCATTTTCTCAAATGCCACTACATCCTTTTCCATAACTGCATAGACCGTATCCCAATCCGGATACATTTGTAGAACATCATTGAAAGCAGAGTGATAGGAATCGCCAAAATAGGAAGAAAGAGTGACATCTATTCCTACATACTGTCGCAATAGATTGTCCTCTTTCGAGAGAGTGGATTGGTGTAAGGAAACAATAGGACTTCGATGCATTTCCGCGGAATGTGGAGCAAGCATTTGAACAAAATTAATTCCAGCACCAATAGGGGTGAAGCGTTGTATGGGGAAACAGAAAATATTTCGATCACCCTCCGCAGATGACAAATGTAAGACCCGAATATCGGGTGGATTCAATCCATCACTTGAACTCTTCAGATTCATGTATGAGGGAGTAGCGACAGCAAATGCTGGATTGGTGGATCTTCCACCCTCAGGCTGTGGCATGACTCCTTGCCCATTTCTTGCATCAATAATTCCGACCCACGAAGATTGATCAACGAGATTCTTCACCTGCATAAGAATGGCCTCTGGATTCGGCTCATCTGTAAACATGATCTTTTGATTTGGTTCTGGAGCATACTTGAGGAGCTCTGCGGCACCTTGCTTGTAAAGTTGCAAAGCCTCCTCAGGGGTTGGGAGATTTTTTGATAAAGGTTCTGTCACCTTTTTCCTTTCCTGATTTTTTTTGTTCCATTGTTTCAGTGCAATACCCTTCAGAGTATCCGTATAACCAAAGGGAATTTTTTCTCCGATGCAATGACGAAAGCATGACAAATAAATATCAAATCGCATATATAGTTCTTCCGGTGTACATGCAGGAGAAGAGTGGGTACAGGCATCAAGCGCATCAATCACCTCTAGGAATTTCTGCTCTCTCTTAAGAATCAAGTTCTGCAAATCGGCAATGGAATGAATCCCTAGAGAATTTTGAAAACCACGCACACTCGGAATAAGTGAACCTTCGGCTAATTTCTCCGCGGCAGCCAACGCTGCATGAGAGGGGTCAGCATTTATCCCCGATGGCAATGACGTCCATTGTCCACGATGACGTTGTTCCAGAAGAGTGGCGTCTCTCACGAACAGAATGCCAGCCCATTCCGGAGTGATGGGAAGCGGTTGAACAATAGAAGCACGTATATCTGGTCTGCTTTTCTCCAGAAGTTGTCCCGAATACATCATATTCTCCTGAAGTTTTTTTCTCCTCTCTGCATCGTACATAACAAGCATCCATACGAGCGGTTGTGTATTGCAGTTTTCGAGGGATGTGACGGTAAATCGATTTTGGTCGATGTTGTAAATGCCCCACCCAATCGATGAGAGCATTGATCGTGCTGCGGCTAAAGCACCTTGAATATCAAACTCACCTTGAGGTACCGGTGAGTCAAAAATTTTTCTTTTTCCTGCCTCCCATAGTTCCATCACTTTTTTCGGCGCAATATCCCGAACATCCGCCTCTAATGCTATTTGGATGTTGTCATTACTTTCAGGGGTGGAAGATTGTATTCCTACTCCCGCATCGATGACCCCAAACAACTTCTGTGCAAAGCCGTGAGGCACCAGCTGTCTTCCTGGTGGCCCAGCGCTTTGTCGTTCCTCGTCAATTTTTCGAAGCTCTTCTGAGGCTTTCTTTGGACCATCCTTATTCTCATCTTCCGGCAAGCCGCTGAAGCCCCTTTCAGACATAAAATTATTTAAACATAAATATAGAAAATAGCAAGTTTCACTCTTTCACAATAACCCTCGAATTCTCACTCTGATAGCGGATTCTCCGCATTTTCCTCCCCCCACTTCCCCGTGATCGGCATCCTTCGACTCGCCCCTCGTGAGCTCAAGGCTCGCTCAGGACAAGCCCTCATCATCCCCAGAGATATACTTTCCGGTTACAGGAACAAACACGTAGGCACCGTGATCCTCCTCCACAATGTTCTTCTCTCCCTTCTTTCTGCAGACAACCATGCGCTGTTCGATCACGCCAACCGGGGCGACGAGAACGCCACCTTTTTTGAGCTGCCAGAAGAGGTGGCGAGGAATCGTGGGAAAGGCTGCGGAAATCAGAATCCGATCATAGGGGGCCTTCTCCTCCCATCCCAATCCTCCATCCGCAGCATGCAGAGTCACACGATTACTGAGACCTACACTCTCGATCGAGTGTGCTGCGCGAACGGCAAGTTGCGGTACGATTTCGATTCCCGTCACATTGCAGTCAAGGGCTGCAAGCAGTGCTGCTGTGTATCCGGATCCGGATCCAATTTCGAGCACATTCATTCCGGATCGAATCTCAAGGAGCGCGAGCATATTGATGACCGTGGTCGGCTGCGAAATCGTCTGCTCATGACCAATGAGGAGCGGCTGATCAACGTATGCCTGTGGACGGATTGGCTCAGGGAGAAACGCTTCCCGTGGAACTTTTTCGAATGCTTTGAGAATATTCAAAGGAATACCCTCCGATCGCCAACGATCCATGAGAGCCTTCTTTGTTTCCGCAAGAGCAGCCATTGATTTGATTTTATAGTGGCGAGCAATAAGCGGATAGCGATTAGTCTGCTAAACGCTCCTCAACTTTTTTGGAGAAGAGCAACAGTCTCGACGTGAGCAGTGTGAGGGAAAAGATCCACTGGCTGCACCATGCGGAGTTCGTATCCTCCTTTGAGGAATTCCCCAAGATCGCGGGCAAATGTGGAGGTGTTACAGGAGACGTAAACGATTTTCTCCGGCTTATGACCGAGTACAGATTCGATGACTTTGGAATGTAGTCCTGCCCTCGGCGGATCCAGAATGATACAATCAAATTTATATTTTCCTCCAGGTTTGAGCTGCTTTGTGAGTACTTGCTCTGCAGCTCCCCGATAGAAGCTGATGTTCCCGATCTTATTTTTCCCCGCGGATTTGAGTGCATCTTCGATTGCGGATTGCTCGGATTCGACACCCACAACTTTCTCCGCAAACCGTGCAAGGTACTGCCCAATGGTTCCGATGCCGCAGTAGCAATCGAGCACGGTCTCGCGACCACCCAAATCTGCAACCTGTGCAATCGCCTGGTAGAGTTTTTCCGTGGCTAAGGTATTCGTTTGGAAGAACGAGAATGGAGAGAGCTCAAACGTAAGATCGAAGAGCCGCTCACGGATGAAGGGCTCCCCTTTGAGGACATGGATCTTTGGATTCTCCACCTTATCGTTCAGCCCAAAGTGCTCAACGACGAGGAGTGATGTGACATTCGGGTTCTGGCCGAAGCGCACAAAGTGCTGGAACAAGGGTTCGAGTTGCTTCTTCCTGGCCTGCACGATGAAGCAGAGCATCTGATCACCTGTGTGTACCCCCCGACGCAGCAGCAGATTCCGCAGCATTCCCTTGTGAGTCTTTGGATTGTAGACGGGGAGATTCGTCTGCTGCATGAACTTCTTTACGTCTGCGAGGAGAGCACCGATCTGTTCATCGTAGAGGTGACATTCATCGAGCGGGAGAATCGTGGACCACTGCCCCGGCTGATGGAATCCGATGCTCGGGCTTTCATCAAAGTAAATCCGCTTCGTTTTGCCGATCTCCGATGGATCCTCCTGTTCTTCGCTCCGCATCGAGCCATAGCCAAACGAGAGCTCCAATTTATTCCGGTAGTAGAAAACCTGCGGACTCGGAATGATTGAGAGCACGCGGCCGGGAAGGCTTTTGCGCACCTTCTCGTCCACGGGTGTTACATGCTCCAGGGTTTCCTTCACAAGTTGCTCCTTGTAGAGAATCTGCTTCTGATACGGGAGGTGCTGCCAGACGCATCCTCCGCAATCCCAGAAGTGTTTGCATCGCGGTTTGACTTCGTCGATCGAAGACCTGAGAACTTTGATGAGCTTCCCCTCTGCAAAGCGATCCTTTCTGCTCGTGATGCGTACGAGCAGCTTTTGACCAGGAATCGCTCCATGTACGAAGATTGGGAGCTCCTCGACATGGGCAAGGCCATGCCCGCCAGACGCAATCTTCTCGATGACGAGCTCGATCTCTTGCCCGGGCTTAACGCCCGCAGAATCGGTATTTGACATTTAAAGTGAAATATTATATAAAGTATCACTTTTGACTTCATCCACTTCGAGAAAAGGCACCCTACTCTTCGCGCTTGGCCTTGTCTCCATAGGCAGCCTAGCAGGGATGCCTGCAGCCAGCAATCAGGATTTTGAGGCAAACAAGACAATCTTCATCCGTCCGATCGTTCATCAGGTAGCAAAAGTAACAGTACTTTCGGAGGGGGAAGTGCATGCGGCATCGAGTCTCCTCTCTGTGGTTGATCAGGAAGATATCAAGCCGAAGGATAAGCTCCTCCTCGATAAGGTGCTCAAATGGATGCCACCGCTCTGCAGGAATTCTCTGGATCACCTGATCGTACGGTATCCGGAGGATTCCGGGGATAATTCTATCGAACGTGGCCAGGCAACATCCAGCACTATTCTTCTCCGCGGAGATTTGCCCGAGCACGAAAAAATCGCAGTGCTGATTCATGAGTGCGGCCACATCATGGATCTTGGTGCGTACCGCGGCAGAGTTTCTGCAGGGAAGAGCGTATTTCCCGATGGAGATGTTCCCACCTATAACGATGATCCAAGCATTTCGTTCTACCAAATTTCGTGGGAGAGCTCGCTCAAAAGAAGGGGCGGAGCAACGAAAAGTGACTTTGTCTCCGGTTACGCGATGCAAAATCCATGGGAAGATCTTGCAGAGGGTGTTACCTACTACGCTCTCCAGGAAGAATCATTCCGTGAGCGCGCAGAAGAGAATGCGGCCATCGCTCAAAAACTTGCATGGATCGAGACACATATCTTTGGACCAGAGTTTGTGACCGCGGAGAGCAAGGAATGGGACGGCAAAATTGTGTGGGATGTGACGAAGATGGAGCATAAGCTAGAGTTATAGAACATTCTGCTTTGATAGAACCGACTATGATGCAATAATCATTATCGACGTCTTTTTATGCGCCATAATCCTTACGCTCCATCTCTACAATTAGTCGCAAGTATATTCATACTGAGCATGACAGTAACACAACCTGTCCATGCCGTCGTACGAGATGTGCCCGTACAAGAAATGTGCAAAAAAATACTTGTACGTTTTTCTAATAATCCAAAAGTTTTAGAAAGGGCAAATAGACGTATGGTTCGACACACTGCAAATGAGTTTGGATGCTTTGATGCTCCCATGAGCATGATCTATTCACCATCGATACTCGCCAGCATGTTTCATACATCAATAAATTTTACTGTCTGTGAAACCGCCAAAGAACAAATATACTTAGGTCTTGGTTCCATAGTAATTTCTATAATCGGAAAGGAGGGGCAAAACTGCATCATGGAATATGGTGGAGAAATAGAAAATCCAGATTGGGATGGCACTCTCGATCATCAATGCAAAGTACCAATGAACATTGGTACGCAAGTATTTGAAAATACTGATGCTGAAGTCGATTTAACCTCTCTCCAGCAATATTGCTCAAGCAAGTAAATGGACCATGAAAAGGGCATCTCTACTTCTTCGCTCTTCGTGCCTCGCGGCGGGCACGCGCCTTCGCCTTGTTTCGGCGCTTTGCCAGTTTGCTCTTTGGACGACGCACGGGGAGATTTTTCCCCTTCGGTCGATGATTGGTAGAGTAGTTGGACATAAGGACGCCACAGTGAACCATAGAACAGGAAGAAATGCCAAGCAGAATCGCGGTACTATAGGGATGTGTTCTTATTATTCAACGGACCCTCCTTCGCTCCGCGGCCTGCACTGAGCGCCGTCGAAGTGCGGAGCTACGGACGGGCAGGTAGAACGACCCTCTCCTACCTGCCCACCGACCTGTCCCTCGTAGCCCAGAGGCGAAGAGGGAAGCCCCCCACCACATGTCCTTGTAGTTCAACGGATAGAACGACCCTCTCCTAAGGGGTAAATGCAGGTTCAATTCCTGCCAAGGACACCATTGTGAAGGGGCGAAGGCGGGAGGGGTAAATGTAGGCCTGCCCGCCGAAGCTCCCGCAGGAGCGAAGGTGGGTTCAATTCCCACCGAGAGCACCACCTACGCCTTTAACACATACACCTCCCTCGTCTCCGTTGGGAGTGATCCTTTTTTCAGTTTCACCTCCTTCACTTCCTCTACATCCTTCCCCCCGCATGCTGCCACAACTTCGCGGTAGGTTTTCTCATCCTTCATTTTGATCGGGATCACAACGCGCGGATCCACCTCATCCACAAAGTGCTGCACAGCTTTTACATCCTCTGCGGGGATAACGAGAACATCCAGATCCCCAATCACCTCCGTATCCTGTTCCGTAAGTTCGAAGAGTGGGGAGCTTAAAAAACCACATCGCATCTCCTCTGTACTTATGATGTAATTCACTTGATCGGTTTCGCCTTTTCCAAGAGCACGGATGGTGACGCCGCCAAAATCATATTCCCCGGGCCAGGAGACTTCGTCATTGGAATTACCATCTTTCGGAAGAGCATGGAGGAGCCGTACGCCCTCCTTCACCTTTGCCTTCGCATCAGGAAACAGGAGCAGTGACCCGTTCTGGGTCTCGCACAGGATGCCTGTTTCGCCCTGGAGTTGAATCTTCACTGGTTAAGAGGGGAACGGAAGTAGACCCTGATTCTACAGGAGTCGAAGCGATTCTTTCAACCGTTCGATTCTCCTCACGGTGAATCGAAGCACCGAGCATTCGGAGCTTCTCTGGGAGCCGCTCGTAGCCCCGTTCTATGTACTGAACGTCTGTAATGAGGGTTTCCCCTCGTGCACAGAGAGCTGCGAGAACCATGCCCGCCCCCGCACGGATATCGTTACTCGTCACTGTGCGACCGCTCAAGGGTGTTGGACCAATGATAAGCGCCTCGTGCGCCGTGAGCATTTCCACATTCGCTCCCATTTTTTCGAGCTCGAAGAGGTACCCGAATCTCCCTTCGTAGAGTCGCTCGAAGATCCGGCTCACGCCTTTGGCCTGAGTCATCACGACCCCCATCGCAGCCTGCAAATCCGTTGGGAATCCCGGGAAGATATTCGTTTTAACGCGGAGTGCCTGGAGCGTTGCTCCTCCATGAACCCGGAGAGTGCCGTCCGCTTCGAAGACATAGGGAGCACCGAGCGTATCCATCACCTTGAAGAACGAGAGGAGCTGTTCTGGCCGCACTCCCTGGATACGAATATCCCCTCCTGTGAGCACTCCCGCGAGTGCGAAGAATCCTGCCTCCAGGTAATCCGTCGTCACGATGTGCTCTGCCTCCCGCAGTGCTGATCCATGTATCGTGAGATCGTGGGATCCGATGCCAGAGATCTTGGCACCCATTTCCTGGAGAAGAATGCAGAGATCCTGCACATGCGGTTCCGCCGCAGCAATGTGAATGGTGGTTTGCCCTCGTGCACCTGCCGCTGCAAGGAGCACGTTCTCTGTCGCAGTGACGGAGAACTCAGGGAGCACGATCGTGCCACCCCGAATCGACCCTTTAAGGTGCAGTGTTTCGCTATCGGAATGATCCTCCGCACCAAGCTGCACGAGCGCATCGATGTGCGCATCCACAGGGCGTTTCCCAAGCACGCATCCTCCAGGATACGAAAGAATGACTTCGCCGCACCGCGCAAGGATCGGCCCGAGGAGCAGAATCGATCCGCGGAATTTTTTCACAAGATCGTGCGGGATTTTTTTACACTCCAGATGATCCGCCTTGATCTTGAGTGTGTGGTTCTGGAACGAATGTTCCACACCGAGGAACGTAAAAATTTCGAGCAGGGTGTAGATATCTGCAATCTCCGGCACATTGTGAAGGGTGACCTCCTCACGGGTAAGGAGCGCTGCACACATACACGGGAGCGTCGCATTTTTGGCACCACCCACAGTCACCTCGCCCCGAAGTGGCGTGATACCTTCGATGCGGTACCGGATATCCTGGGGCATTAGAGGGGAGTATACCGGAATCACTAAGCACTAAGCACTAAATTCTAAGAAAAGCCTAAGCACTAAATTCTAAAGAGAAAGCCTTCATGCTTAGAGATTAGTGCTTCTTTAGTGCTTCGTGCTTAGAATTTAGTGCTTTTTTTCAATTCCAATAAAAGCAGAATGATCACTCCAATACTGATACAGCTATCTGCGATATTGAAGAGCGGCCACCATCCAATCTGGATAAAATCCGTCACGTGACCATCGTCGAAGCGATCAACTATGTTCCCGAGTGCACCGCCGATGATGAGCCCGAATCCCAACGCCATCATTCGATTCCTCCTCGATTTCCACGCGAAGAGTGAGAGGAGAATGAGGACAACGGGAATGAAGATGAGGAGAACTACTACGGGGAGATCGATGCCAAACGCAATGCCGGCGTTCAGCGTACGCTCGAGTCCAACAAGAGATCCGATGAGAGAAATTCTCTCCGTGAGAAATCGATCAATGAGGTGTGTCGAGAAGAATGATGCTGAAAACGCGAGAGCTACAGTTGCAAAGAGAACTGGCATGATTGCTCTATACTACCGCAACGTATGTTCCGGAAGTACGACTCGCTCCTCCTTGGCGTTACGATCGGCCTTTCGATTTTCGGCCTTGCAATGATTGCGAGCGTCTCGGTGTTCGAAAGTTTCCAAATTACGTCGCGGCTCGTGCAGAACGGGGAACTCACAGAACCAAGCAATGCGTTCTATCTCTGGCGCAACTTCTGGCACGTCGCAACTGGCTTGGGGCTCATGGCGTTCTTCGCCACAGTCCCCTATCACCTCTGGGAAAAACTGGCACTGCCGCTCTTTGCAGTGAGTCTCATCCTCCTCCTCTGCCTCTTCATTCCAGGGCTTGGGGCCGAGTATGGCACCTCGCGGAGCTGGCTGGATGTGGGTCCATTCTCTCTCCAGCCATCGGAATTCGTGAAGCTTGCGCTCATCCTCTACCTTGCAGTCTGGCTCCAGAAGCGCGAGCAGCTGATCCAAACTCTGGAGCAGGGGTTCTTCCCCTTCGCAATTCTGCTCACAATCACCACGTTCCTCCTCGCATTGCAGCCAGACTTAGGATCGGTGCTCGTCCTCACTTCCATTGCAGCATCCATGTTCTTTGTCGCAGGGGGCAACATCATCCACCTTGTCGTTGGCGGAGCATTGAGCGCGCTCCTCTCTATGCCATTCATCTTGAGTAAGGGGTACATCCGCTCGCGGTTCCTGGCATTCATTAATCCCGATGACCCCACAATCGTCGAATCCATCGGATTCCAGATCAACCAGGCATTGATTGCGGTCGGGAGCGGGCGATGGTTTGGCCAGGGGTACGGAAAATCCGTGCAGAAATTCGGCTACTTGCCAGAGGTGCAGAGCGACATGATCTTTGCTGCGATGGGCGAGGAGCTTGGATTTTTCCGCCTCCTCATTATCCTCACACTCTTCAGTATCCTGATCATGCGAGGCTTTAGGATCGCAGAACGTGCACCGGATCGCTTTGGACTGCTTGTTGCCGCCGGTATCACCTCCTGGATTGCGTTCCAGAGCGTCATTAATATTGCTGTGAACTTGGCACTGATGCCAATCACCGGACTCACGCTCCCGCTTATAAGTTACGGCGGCTCCTCGCACTGGTCGGTACTCGCTGCGATCGGAATCCTCCTTAACATTTCTACCCGTACGACAGAAGAACGCACTGGGTTGCGACGGTCGCAGAAGGGTGGCATCGCAGCCACAATTGCACGCTCTCTAAGGAGCGCGTAGGATTAAAATCTCCGTTGTATGATGCGCATCCTCTTCTGCGGCGGCGGTTCGGTTGGGCATCTTGCACCGAGCATTGCAGTCTTCGAAGCACTCCGGGAGAAGGATCCGAAGATACGTGCGCTCTTCGTGTGCTCCACGAAAAAAGATGACCGCGCATTCCTGAAGCACGAAAAGGTAAACGCTATTCCCCTGATTGCTCCACGCACGAATTCCCTCCTCCGCGCAGCGCTCTTCCCCATTCTCTTTCCACTCGGATGTCTGGAAGCTTTCGGCATCCTCCTCTTTTTTCGACCGCATGTGATCTTTGCAAAAGGTGGCTACGTATCGGTGCCAGTGTGCCTCATGGGATGGATCCTCTTTCGTCCCATTGTCCTCCACGAATCTGATCGCATGATGGGGAGAGCAAACAAGACTCTCCTCCGGTTTGCCCGGCACCTCTGCATTGGAGCACCACAGAAGGAGATTGCGAATGAAGACGTGATGATGAAGCGGAACCTCCAGGTGCATGCAACGGGAAACCCCATTCGTCGCGAGCTTCTCTCCGGGAACCGCGATGGAGGTATGCGTGTCACGCGGTTCTCCGGCAAACGCCCCGTCCTCCTTGTGATTGGAGGAAGCCAGGGAGCAGAAGCACTCAATAAGGCAGTGTGGGAAAATTTTGAAGGACTCATCACGCTCTGCGATATCATCCACATCACGGGTCTCAATAAAATGAATACAAAAATCAAACACAGTCGGTACCTGCAGATCGATGTACTCTACGAGGAACTCCAGCATATCTATGCACTCGCAGATATTGTGGTGAGTCGCGCAGGAGCTGGGGCCATTGCAGAATTTGCAGCAATGAAGAAAACACTCATCCTCGTTCCCCTCCCCAATGACGTCCAGCAACATCAAGGGGAGAATGCACGCTTCCTGCAGAAGGCCAATGCCGTGGTTGTCCTGGAGCAGCGCACCTTGAATGATGTACTGATTCCTACCGTTCGCACGCTCCTCGCGGATGAAAATTATCGCCGTGAACTTGCCGAACGCCTCCATACTTTTGCAGATCCTGACGCTGCGGAGAGAATTGCGAACATCCTTCTTGCAACTGCAAGAGGCGAGGCGTAGGGTTCCGCCCCGTATGCGCTCCATCGTCCTTGCCCTCGCACTCTCACTCGTCCTCCTTACAGGATGCACAGAAAAACCTGCAGGAGAACCAACACCTTCGGCTCCCGAGGAACAAACCTCTTCTTCCTCTCCTATGGCAAATATCCCCCTCCTCTCCGGCATGCAGACTGTGATCCTTAAAACTTCGCTCGGTGATATCACCTTAGAGCTCGATGCAAATGCAGCACCAAAGACTGTGACGAACTTTGTGAAGCTTGCACAGGAGGGCTACTACAACGATCTTCTGTTCCACCGCGTGATCAAGGACTTCATGATCCAGGGTGGGGATCCAGATGGCAATGGATCGGGGGGCGAAAGTATTTTTGGTGCAACGTTCGAGGATGAGATCAATGCAGCAAGTTACGGGCTCGATAAAACCACGATCGCGGATGTCGCTCCGCCTGACCAGCTGGAACAACTCCCTGCAGAAATGCGCACGTGGACTCTTCAGCAGTACTACGAGTCACAGGGGTTCAAATATCGGAGCGATGTGAAATCGCTCCCGATGAAGCGTGGTGCTATCGCCATGGCAAACCGTGGACCCAATACCAATGGTTCGCAGTTCTTCATCATTCAAGGAGAGGGCACACCATGGCTCGATGGGAAGCACACGGTCTTTGGAACGGTGACCAAAGGCATGGATGTGCTCGATAAAATCGCAAATGTGAAAGTAGGTGCAAACGATATTCCTGCGGAGGAAGTAACCTTTTCGGTGGAGGTGAAATAATGTTTTGACGCTCGAAGGACGAGGGTGGAGGGTGAGGATGCTATGCTCCTTCCTGTGCGTACTCGCTTTCCGCCCTCCCCCACTGGATATCTTCACATTGGAGCACTGAGAACTGCGCTCTACTCGTACCTCGTTGCAAAAAAGGAGAAGGGAACGTTCTATCTTCGGATCGAAGACACAGATCGAGAGAGGCACGTTGCAGATGCAACCAAGCATTTTGTGGAAATGCTGCAGTGGACTGGCATTCCGCCGGATGAAGGAGTCACGATTGAAGATGGTCACCTCACACAGAAGGGGGACTACGGACCCTACATTCAATCCGAGCGCCTCGCGATCTATAAGGAACATGTGGAAAAGCTTCTTCACGACGGACATGCCTACCACTGCTTCTGTACGCGGGAGCGGTTGGAGGAAATGCGAAAGAAGCAGGAGGAACGTCATATGGCACCGATGTACGATCGCACCTGCCTCTCGCTCCCAAAGGAGGAAGCATTGGAGCGTGCAAAAAAAGAACCTTTCGTCATTCGCATGCTGATCCCTCGTGGAGAGAAGATTGAGTTTCGTGATTTGATCCGCGGAAAAGTGGAATTCGCTTCGAACACGATCGATGATCAAGTGCTTTTGAAATCTGATAGCTTCCCGACTTATCACCTCGCCCATGTGGTTGATGATTATCTGATGAAGACGGATATCGTGATTCGGGGCGAGGAGTGGCTCCCGAGCCTCCCAAAGCACCTCCTCCTCTTCCGCATGTTTGGGTGGCAGGTGCCGGAGTACGCACACGTGCCGCTCCTCATGAACCCTGGCGGGGGAAAATTGAGCAAGCGGCAGGGAGATGTGTCGCTCGAGTCGTACATCGAAAAAGGATATTTGAAGGAAGCAATCATCAATTTCATCGCAATGCTTGGATGGAACCCTGGCACCACTCGCCCTTCGGGCTCGGGTGCAGGGCAGCGCCCGGGAACAGAGCAGGAAATCTTTTCCCTCGAAGATTTGATCGCACAATTCTCGCTCTCGCGCGTGCAGAAGAGCGGTGCAATTTTTGATACCACGAAGCTCGATTGGCTCCAGGGCCAGTGGATGCGGAAGATCGCACCAGAGGAGTTTGCAGAGCGTATTCGCCCGATTGTCGGCGCAAAGTACAAGGAAGCGATGAGTGATACGCAATTAGTGGAGAAGGCGAAGTTGATTCAGGAGAGAATCACCTTCTTTTCCGAAGCTCCAGAGATGATGGGATATTTCTATGAGGATCCTAAGGTGGGCGTGGAGCTCCTCGCAAGCGAGAAGCAGAAAGTGAAGAAGGAAGATCTACCGAAGATTTTGGAGCTCATCACGAAAGCACTCTCCTCAATTGAAGAGAAGGATTGGTCGCACGAGAGCATCATGAACGCACTCGAACCCATGATCGCTCCATCCGGATTTAAAAAAGGCCAAATCCTCTGGCCGCTCCGGGCTCTCCTTACAGGGAGAGAGTATTCGCCTGGAGCATACGAAGTTGCAGCGATTCTTGGAAAAGAGAAAGTGATGAAGAGAATTCAATCCTGTACGTAGGTGTCCCACTGGGGCGCCCTATGAAGGCATTGTTTCCATCCGGGCGCGCCGTTGACGCGCCCCTACACACACCCAAACCGATGCTGTACCATTCCCTCTGATGCCCCTCCCTCCCGAAGTCCGCGATCGCATGAAGAAGAATGGTGATGTGAAAGTCACCCTCAAACCACAAATGGGTGAGCAAGCCGTGATCGAGGGGAAAACAACCGTGCCATTCAGTGCATTTGTAAAACTCATCCTCCAGAAGAAGGTGCAGGGACTCATGAAGGAAGCACAGTACGAGCCCGTGATTCTCTCCTCCGATCTCCTCACCAAAATCGCAAGTGCACCGGGGGAGTCCTTAGAGGACCGGAGCAAAGTTCTCCTCACGGCATGCGTGATAGGGTTCTGCGGAGGATTTTTCCTCTCTGCAGCAGCTATCGTTCTCCTCGGCATGATGGGGGTAGAGATCGGACAGAAGGAGCTGATTGTAGCGCTCACAGTTATCGCGATTGTCGGGGTCGCAGTCTATAGCGCCATGCAGATCCAGACTGGGAAAATGAGGGACCAATTTGTGGAGAAAATCGAAAAGATTGCACACATCTTTTCGCGGTAATACCGATACAATAAAGGTATGCTCACGATCCAGGAGAACATTTCTTTGCGCTCAAAAACGACCATGAAGATTGGAGGGGTCGCGCGGTACTACGCTGAGCTCAAAACGAAAGAAGAGGTGGGGGAAGCAGCTCAATTTGCGAAGGAGAAGGGCATACCGCTCATTTTGATTGGTGGCGGTTCGAACACGATCTTTGCAGATAGCACGATCAATGCCCTCATCGTAAAGATCGCAGCGGAGAAGGTCACAATCGAAAAAAACACTGTGAGTGTGGAAGCAGGAAAATACCTTGCGACGCTCATCAACGAGCTCGCAGAAAAAGATCTCGATCTCTCCCCTCTTACCGGAATCCCGGGAACTCTCGGTGGTGCGATAAGAGGGAATGCAGGACAGGGGTTTGGAGGCATCTGGATCGATACTTATATCGAAAGCGTGGATGTATTCGTGAATGGCGAATGGGAGACTCTCACGAAAGAGAAATGTGAATTCACTTATCGAACAAGCAGATTCAAAACCATGAATTCCCCAATCATTTGGTCCTGTGTTCTCCGTATTCCCACAAGATCAAAAGAGGAAGTGAAGCCAGAAGTTGAGAGGCTCCTCAAAAAGAGAATTGAGACACAGCCACATGTAAAAACCGCAGGCTCCTGCTTTCTCTCCGTAAGCAAAGAATTCCCTGCATGGAAGTTGATCGATGCCGCAGGATTACGCGGGCATCGGATCGGCGATATCGAGATTTCGGAGAAGCATGCAAACTTCCTCATCAATACAGGCAATGCCACGTTCCAAGACGCAAAGAACCTTGTTGAATACATTCAAGCCACAGTGCCAGAAAAGCTGCATGTGGAAATGCGGTTCATTGAAGAGGGGGGGGATCTCGCATATTGATATTCTGCTGACTACTGGTCGGCTACTTCTGTCCGTTGCTCATCAGAATCCATTAATCGTTTGAATATCCAACGATCCCGACGGGAAATCTGACGCGCCAAAGAAGATTGATCGTCAATTTCGTCTCTGCTCGAAACAGAGACACTTTTCCCTGCACGATTGATCGTCCATATGCTGAGCTGTTCCGGGTGTTCGCTCATGCGAATTATGGTATACCGCGGAAGCTCTTATGCAAGCACTTCCTACCAATTTTTCCTCATCGCATGTACTGATTGAGCAGAAGTACTCCAGGAGCATACAATGCGTTCATGCAGCGCTCCCCTAACACCCATAAAGGCCAGAATGGGATCGTGACCATAGTTGGCGGCAGCCGCACCATGCACGGTGCTCCGACCTTCGCGGCGCTTGCTGCGGAAGCGTCGGGTGTGGATTTGATCCACCCCTGTATTCCGGAGTGCCATGAATCTGTGATCCGGAGCTTCTCACTGAATTTTATTGCACACACGTTCCACGGGGATGACTTAAGCAAAGCTGATGTTTCCGCAATCGAAGAGATTCTGGGAGCGAGCACAGCCGCCGTGATCGGACCGGGGCTTGCAATCTACGATACGACGCAGAAGGCTGCAAAGACTCTGATTAGCGAAGCCAGCATTCCTCTGGTGATTGATGGCTCTGCACTGCAGCCATGGATCTACGACGCTGTGAAGGGAAAGGCAGCTGTGCTCACGCCGCACCTTGGCGAGCTCTCCAGAATGCAAGAGCAGGTGTACCAGAATAAGTCTCATGAAGAACTCAAAGATATTGTCTGCACCATCGCAGCAGCTCGCGGTGTAACGATCGTGCTGAAGGGGGTTGTGGACATCATCGCGGGACCGAAGAGTTGCACCGAGGTAAAAGGAGGCAATGCCGGCCTCACCAAAGGAGGAACAGGCGACGTTCTCGCCGGATTGATTGCCGGCCTCATTGCGCAGGGGATAGAACCATCAGAAGCCTGTTTTATGGCAACGACTATCATCAAGCGCGCGGCAACGGTTCTGTATCCGGAGAAGGGGTATGGATTTACGACATTTGAGGTGATTCAGCAGATTCCGCATCTTCTGCATTCGTATGAAAAATGACATTGTGCGTAGGGGCGCGCCATTGGCGCGCCCGGATGGAAACAATGTCTTCATAGGGCGCCCCGGCGGGGCGCCCCTACACACGTCCATACCCTTCATCCTCTTCCAACAATTCCCAGAGCTTCGGGTTGGCCTCTTCGGAAAAGACTCCTCTTGTTCCTCCGATGAGGAATGCGCCGCTCATCTTGGATTCAAAAAAGTCTCGAAACTGAACCAGGTGCACGGAAACATCATTCATGTTGCAGAGAACACAAAAGGAATCCCGGATGGCGATGGCCTCATCACAGCTCAAACAGGGCTCGCACTCTCCGTGCGATGGGCTGATTGCCAGGCATTTGCAGTGTATGCACCCGAAAAGAAAGTCATCGGAGTGTTGCATGCAGGATGGAAGGGGATGGCAGTAAAGGCAATTACATCACTCTACGAGAGTCTCGATGAATCGTTTGGTGTAAAGCCCGAAGAAACATTCGTCGGTATCGCACCATCACTCTGTAAGCAATGCGCGGATTTCACAGATCCATTCAACGAGCTCCCCGAGCACCTCCATCCATTTATCGATGGAAAAAATGTTGATCTCCAAGCCGCTGCAGATCATGAGCTCGATTCGCTCGGTGTCCCTCAAAACCAGCGTGAGCGGCATCCTGCATGTACACGGTGCGGAGAAGGATTTTGGAGTTGGCGACGAAAAGAAAATGCGAGAAATTATCTTGTTGTGAGCTTGGTGTAGCATTGCACTATGCAAACACTCGCACTCACAGCTCTGACCGCACTCTACGGGGCAAGTGGAATCGTGACGTTCCTCGGTTTCATACCAACCATCCGTGATCTGTGGCATCGAAAACCCAGCGCCAATATCGCGACATACTGGGCATGGACAACAACAACATTCATTACATCGCTCTACGGCTTTTTCATTCTCCATAATCTGGTTTTCAACATTGTCATCAACCTACAACTCCTCGCCTGTGTTATCGTTCTGATCTTGCGATTACGGCTTCCTAAGGGCTTGTAGAGACGCGCCACCACGCATGGAGAATAAACAGCAGAAAGCAACGTACTTTCCATTGTTTCCACAACGGCGCGTCTCGGGAAACATTCAATGAAAAAAATATATCCTCTACTGAGACGCGCCGTTGTAATGAGCATGGAAAACTTATAGCTGGTTGCAAGCAATAATCGAGTTGTGTTGGCGCGTCTCTACATCACATCGATGTGATGAATAATCACATCCTCAGAGTAAAAATGTTGAAATATTTTCGCATTTCCGTATTTGCGTATTTACGCATTTCTTTGCATCCCAACAACCGTGTGCGCCATTCGCTTATTTCCCTGGGTCTAAAGCACCAGGTGGGGTTCCGCATCCCGCAGCCTCGGCTGAGAGAGATTAGGATCCCCTTCGCGAAAGATTTGAAGAGAAAAAAGTGAGGCGCTACTCGGGAAGTTGAGACAAGAGAGATTGTAGTAGAATTCAATCTCCATGCAAAACCTGAAAGAGAAGCTGCAACGCGCAAACAGCATCCTTGCAACCCATGCTGTACCGCATGGCGTAAAGCTCGGTCGGGAGCATGAGGAAAAAGAGGACGAAACCCGCTTTCCATTTCAGCGTGATCGTGACCGAATCATCCATACACAGGCGTTCCGAAGGTTGAAGGCAAAGACGCAGGTATTTGTTGCTGGGAAGGGCGATCACTATCGCACAAGGCTCACGCACACGATGGAGGTGGCACAGATCAGTCGTGATATGGCGCGAACACTCTCCCTGAACGAAGATCTGGCCGAATGCATCGCCCTTGCGCATGATCTTGGGCATACGCCATTTGGACATGCAGGTGAGGATGCAATGCGAAAGGAGATGGAGCGGCACGGGATGGATTTCGAGCACAACATGCAATCGCTCAGGATCGTCACACTCCTCGAAGAGCGAACGACGAAGTACCCCGGGCTCAACTTGAATCGCGAAGTACTGGAGGGCTTGATGAAGCACCGAACGAGCTACGACGCTTCACATGGTGATCTCCCTCGATCTCCCTCACTCGAGGCACAAATTGTGAACCTGGCAGATGAAATTGCCTACACCGCACACGACACCGATGATGGGTTACGCGCTGAGCTCATTTCGCACGAGGAACTCCTCACTATCCCTCTCTACGACGAGGCATTTGCAAAAACCCGAACGAATGGCACAGAAGTACGTGGCACTCTCATCCATCTTCTCGTTATGGATGCGTATAGCGAGACGGAGCGACGCATGAAGGAGCAAAGCATTCGATCACTCGAGGATGTCTACAATGCATCAACAGATATTGTTGCTTTTTCCGATGCGATGACTGCAAAACTCACTGTGCTCCGGGAATTTCTACATGAGCAGTTCTACAGTGCAAATGCAGTGAGGAAGCACTCGGAGGAAGGCATGCGAATCATCCATACGCTCTTTACTGCCTATGAGAAGAATCCTCCAGAAAAAGTGCTGTCACTACAGAGAAAAACGGGGAGTTCTCTCCCCGAGGCAATCAAAGATTACATCGCAGGGATGACAGATTCCTATGCAGAGGCAATGGTGAAGGAGTTATAACGTCACCTCCACCTGTGGCAAAAACTCCAATGGATCCATCGCTTCTCCATCGAGGCGCGTTTCGAAGTGGAGATGTGATCCCGTGGTATAGAACCCCGCACCCTTCGTACCAGGTCGGCCACCGACTGTCGCAATCGCCTGTCCCTTTTTTACTTCTTCTCCTTCGTGCACGAGGAATGTATTCACATGGCCGTACACGGTTTCGAGCTCCTCCCCATGGAGAATTTTGAGCGTGTTGTAGCCATACCCCATGTCATTCACCGTAGCGACAATGCCATCCATTGGCGCACGGACGAGTGCCCCCTGTTCTTCCGGAATATCAATCGCGTAGTGTTCGAACCCAAAGCGCTTACGGTACGAGCGATCTTTGAATGCGGCACTGATTCCCTCCAGTGGGTACACCGGCCAGAGGAGCGCAAAATCGCCTGGCTTCGCCTTGCCGTACTTTTTCTGCGCGGCGGGCCGAGGAGAGTGCGCCACGGATGCGTACTGATCCCGGATCATGCCCTCAAGTTTTTCACGATCCTGCACGATTGCGGTGAGCGTTGCCCGCGCCTCGCGGAGATCCCGGCTCACTGCAGAAAGCCGCTGAAGTCTCTGTTCCAATGCCTGACGGTAGCTCTCGAATGAGGGCACGCGCCTGCCAATAGCATCCTGCGCTTTGAGGGAAACCTGTTCGAGTACGCGGGAAACAGCCGCCATCTCGCGCGCATTCCGTGATTCCTCGGCACGTAAACTCTCGAAGTGCGATTGCAGAATTTCCTCCTTTTGGCGAAGGAACGCAAGATCTTCGTGCGCTTCGATCCTCAAGCTCCCCGGCGAGCCACCCATGGGGAGCGCCTCCGGGAGGAGGAATACAAGCACTCCCACAACCATAAGAGAGGTGGCGCTGAGAGCAAGGGCAGTGAGATATTTGTGCATGTGGGTTTCTCCTTAGTATAGCAGAAAACTCGTGTTTTTTCCACTCTTTCGCATCTCTTGAATCACCAACATCTCTTCTCTAGCATGGAAGCACTTCCCCTCTTTCACCATATGAAAACACATGCCTACATCGCAGAACTCCTTGGAACATTTCTCCTCGCATTTTTAGTGCGACTTTCACTGACGAGCAATTTTCCTGTACCGACTCCGATTGTTGCCGGACTCACTCTTGGGCTCATTGTCTACGTGCTCGGTCCCGTAAGTGGCGCACATGTAAACCCGGCAGTCACTCTCGGACTCGCAGCAATCCGTAAAATTTCCTGGAACGATGCGGGGATCTATATCGTCATGCAGCTCATTGGCGGGCTCCTGGCTATGTATGTGGCGAATGCTCTTACCCGAAACCCGCTTTCACTGAATGCGAGTACCAGTATTGAACTAGGAGTTGCCGAAGCGATAGGTGCAGCCATTCTGGTTCTTGGCGTCTCATCCGTTGTCTACGGGAAAACACCAAAGGATGCCTCCGGGCTCACTATCGGCACAGCGCTCACCCTCGGTGCTTTAGCCGCATCCTCCGTTTCGAATGGCATTGTAAACCCCGCAGTCGCGCTTGGCATCGGCTCGCTCTCAATCCCCTATGTCGTAGGACCGCTCCTCGGCGGAGTTGTTGCGGCGTTTGGATATCGGGCGCTCATAGGGAAGGAGGGTTGATTTCTTTCGAATGTGATTTGGCAGGCGCGGTAGGGATCGAACCTACGACCCTCGGTTTTGTCCCCATTTCGCACCTCACTCCGTTCGGTGCTGCAGGGGATCAAATATCTTCGGCTTCGTCCATCGCCGGAGCCTGTGCTGAGCCTGACGAAGTAGGCTCGGACTCAGCTCGAATTCAATTTGAGACACCGATGCTCTACCAACTGAGCTACGTGATCCGTTTATTATTGATGAGTTTTGGCAGGCGCGGTAGGGATCGAACCTACGACCCTCGGTTTTGGAGACCGATGCTCTACCAACTGAGCTACGCGCCTAGGCGACCTCTATTTTACCAGAAGTTATGCGAGCAGCTTCCCCACCTCCTCCTTCAACTCCTCGACGTCTTTAAACTGCCGATGCACCGACGCATAGCGGATGTACGCGATTTCATCGAGCTTTTTAAGCTCCTTCATCACATCGCGACCGATCGTAGAGCTTGCGATTTCCTTCTGGTTCTCGCGCCACTTCTCCTCGAGCTTTGAGAGCATATCGCTCACCTTTTCATCATTCACTGGGCGCTTACTGCAGGCGAGCCAGATCCCACGCTCTAATTTCTCACGGCTGTAGGGTTCGCGAGTACCATCCTTCTTCACGACGATGAGTGCCGCGACTTCCTGTCGCTCGAACGTGGTGAACCGGTGCTCACACTTGGGGCACTCGCGGCGGCGGCGCACGGAGCGACCATCCTCACCGACGCGGGAATCAACGACCGAGGTATCCGAGTGTTTGCAGCGAGGGCAGTGCATGACAGCTTCAGTATATCAGGTTACATGGAAAACTTTCGGCTTCTTATCTCTGCAGAGCCTGATAAACGATATAACTTGTTTCGGTAATGAGGATGAGCATGGAACTACCCGCGCAAAGGGTATTTGCAACGATAACTTCACGATTTGTTTGCTCATCACTATAGAGTTCAGGGCGAAGATTTTGGTCTTTAAAATCTTTCATCGTGAGCCAGTCTTCTCATCTTTTTAGCATAGAGTCATCCTATATCGATCGAGCCTCTTCGTACAACTTTGACCTTGTTTTGCTCTATGACGATGACTGTTGATGGTTCCGCGTGAGGCAATTCCCCTGAATCCAAAATCAAATCTGGTACAACTTCCCTCCCCGAAAACTGATCTACGATTTCTTTCACGCTATAGGTATTTGGTTTTCCATGGAGATTTGCAGACGTGGTACTCAGAGGTATACGAGTAAGCTCCGCAAGTTTTTGAGCAATAGGATGAGAAGAGATGCGTACTCCCATTGTTTCCCCTATTCCTTTTCCCTTTGTCCTCATTCCTTTCTTCACCGTTAAAACAATCGTCAGCGGCCCCGGCAAATACTTCCTTGCAAGTTCTTCCGCCTTCTCGTTCCACTCTACCCACTCCTTCGCCTCCTCAATCGAAGGGAAGAGCGCGCTCACTGATTGCGCTGCAAGTCGCCCTTTGAGCAGGAACAATCTCCCGACTGCTTCGCTCTTCGTGAGATCACACGCAAATCCATAGCAGGTCTCGGTTGCATGAGCGACAACACCGCCACTCCGGATGACTTCGATTGCTTCCTCTAGACCCTGATCAACTCGAAGAATACGCATACCGCTCACTCTTTCGCAGAGTCCCTCCCCTGTCAATCAGAGGAGCTGGCTTCTCCGGCTTCTCTCCAGCACCCCCTGAGGACATCTTTATACTTGCAAATTCCCTGAGCTGCATCAGCCGATCGTATGTTTCGTGGATATGAGGGGTAAAGTGCAGCCGCAGCATGGTTTCCTGTGCCTCCAGAATGATCGTGCCAAAACCAAAGAGCTTCTGAACAATGCTGTGCTGGGACTTCATGACGTCCTGGAGCATTGAGAGATCCACACTCTGATGATCATCAATGAGGAAGAGCGTCTTTTTAATGCGATGCACTTTGCGGTCGGTGACGACGATCACGGTGAGGAAGTGCCGATAGAAGCGGGCTAAAAACTCCGCATGCGCAACAAAGAAGAACACTGTGAGCAAGACGAGAATTGCGCGACGCGTGATTGCGTCCTCGATCGAAAATGGAATAAAGGTGAGCGCACCGAGTCCAAAGATCAGTATATTCCAGGCAATGAGTTTGGTGAGTGGCCATAGGAGGCGAATCCAATGCTGATGGTAGTAGAGATGGAACTCTTCATTGGCATGTCTGCCCTGAAAATCCATATCGGCCAAGTGGCAGGAGGTGACGATTACCATAGGAAGAAGTAAGTAGTAGCGAGAATGAGGAAGAGACACGCAGCATGGATCAGCGCAAATCCGCCAAGCATTGCCATGGTTACCCGTGGCTTCCGGAGTACATACACATCCGCAGGAATGCAGATGCGAACAGCCCCTCGCCGGAAGAGGAGCCACATTCCTCCTTCAAGCAGAAGAATGATGGAGCCTAAAGAGATGAGAGGGAGCAGCATAGGGAACCTCCCATTATCCTCTCACTGATTTTGGCGTCAAGAATATTCGATACTATCGCCTCTGCGGTGCATAGCGCTCCATTGTCTCCTCAATCTTCTTCTCGAGGATCGTGGACATCGTCACGGTGAGTGGAAGGGGGACTTCCTTTGCACCGATTTTGAGTTGAATGCGCTCCTTCCCAGGGAATCGCTCGAGCACAGTCTTGAGTTCTAGGAGGAGCTGCTTTGGGGCTTCCTCGGGGAGATTGATGGTGTGAATGTGAATGGAAGGAGAAACACTGCCTTCACTTCCTGCGGATAGTGACGAGTTTTTTGTTTTTGGTTTTTGGTTTTTGAAATTTTTTTGGATCTTGGAATTTGATTCTTGGAATTTTTCTTCGGATTCCTCTGACGAAAAAACATCCCCCAATTCCTTGAGCGGCTCACTCATCGGCATCCCCTTCGCGATAAACGACGCAAGATCACCCACAAAATCCGGAGCCTCGCCTTTTCCATCGGCGATCTTTACGACTTCCCCCGCCACGACGTTTCCTTCTTCATCCAGAATTTCCACAATCTCTGGTTCATCCAGGCTGAGGCGCATGATCTTGAGCCCGGTCTTCGCTTCTTCCTCATCGAAGAATCCTTCTTCCTTCGCACGTTCCACCATTCGCGGGAGCGATGCTTTCTTCACCGCATCGGCACGGATCTGCATGATCCCACCGCGATAATCCAGGATTCCTCCCACTACAAGTACAGTATCTCCGTCCGTGAGCCATTCGACGGCATGAGCATACGTCTTTGGGAAGAGCGTGATTTCGATCTTGCCTGTGGGATCCTCCAGGAAAACGATCCCCATCGTGTCGCCTTTCTTCGTCGTAATCTTCTTCACTCCCTCCACAATCCCAGCAACGGTGACTTTCTTCCCGATGTGCTCGCGGGTGAAATCGCGGACGAGCTGCGCCTTTTTGCCGATGTACTTCGTGAGTCCTGCAAGGGGATGGGAGGAGACGTAGAGTCCGAGGGTTTCCTTCTCCCATTGGAGCTTTGTTGCGAGTGGAACTTCCTTTGTTTCCGGGAATTTAATCACTGCTGCCTGCGATGAATCCTGCACATGGGAGAAGAGATCAGTTTGCGCGGAAGCCACATCACCAGATGCGCGGCTAAAATCCGCGATCACATCGTAATTTGCCACAAACACTTCGCGCCTCCCTAAGCTATCGAGTGCTCCGGATTTTGCGAATGCTTCGATCAACTTTTTATTGAGGAGCTTCGCTGGGGAACGCTTCGCAAAATCTTCGATCGTCGTGAATTTTCCATTGGCCTCGCGGATCGCGATGATTTGGCGCACAGAGCTCTCCCCCACCCCCTTGATGGCTGTGAGCCCGAAGCGGATCTCGCCAGTTGGCATTGCAGTAAAATGAGCAAGCGATTCGTTGATATCTGGTGGAAGCACATTGATCCCCATGCTGCGGCACTCTTCGATCTCGATTGCGATACGATCCGTATCATCTGCATCAGCGGAGAGCATGGCTGCCATGAACTCAGTTGGGTAGTTCGCCTTCAAGTACGCAGTCTCGTACGCGATGCGCGCATAGCAGGCACCATGGGACTTATTGAACCCATAGCCCGCAAATGGCGTGATGACATCATCGAAGATTTTCTCTGCGAGCTTTGCGGCATATCCTTTTGCTTTTGCTCCTTGTAAGAACTTTTCCCTTTGAGCATTGAGCTCTTCTTTGATCTTCTTGCCGATGGCGCGGCGGAGAATATCTGCTTCTCCGAGTGAGAATCCGGCGAACACTCGCGCAATTTCCAAAATTTGTTCCTGGTAGATGCCGATGCCGTAGGTGGGTTCCAGGATTGGCTTTAAGTCATCATGGCTGTAGGTGATTTTTTCCTGACCGTTCTTCCGTTTGATGTAGGAGGGAATCCACTCCATAGGGCCAGGGCGGAAGAGCGAGACCATGGCGGTGATATCATCGAACTTCGTGGGTTTAAGCTGTTTTAAGTAGCGGCGCATGCCGCCGGATTCCAACTGAAAGACTCCCGTCGTATCCGCACGAGAGAGAAGTTCGAAGGTTTTGCGATTGGTAACAGGGATTGTTGCAATATCAATTTTGGTACCGTGAATGCGCTCGATAATTTCGAGTGCGGTTTGGATGATCGTGAGATTTTTGAGTCCCAGGAAATCCATTTTGAGGAGTCCAAGTGCTGCGAGTGGCTTTGCCGAGTACTGTGTGATGATCGTCTCATCGTCCTTGGGGGCACGCTGGAGTGCGGTGTAGCGCACCGCGGGCTCCGGTGTGATGACGACGCCGCATGCATGCACAGAAACGTGTCGTGCTTTTCCCTCGAGCTTCAGTGCCGTCTCGATGATTTTTCGATACGTATCATTCCCATCGCGAGCAACTTTGAGCTCCGGAGTGTGAGCGAGTGCATCCGCAAGTTTTGTTCCCGGGCGCTCGGGGATCAATTTTGCGAGCTCATTCATCTCAGCAAACGGCACACCGTACGCGCGGCCGACATCCTTCACTGCAGCTCTTGCGGCGAGCGTCCCGAATGTACAGATCTGTACGACGTGATCCTGGCCGTATTTTCCCGCTACATAGCGCAGAACCTCATCTCGCCTTGTATCTGCAAAGTCGAGATCGATATCCGGCATTTCGATGCGTTCTGGATTAAGGAATCGCTCGAAGAGGAGGCCGTGCTCCAGTGGATCAAGGCCGGTGATGCCAAGGCAGTAACTCACGAGTGATCCTGCAGCGGATCCTCTGCCCGGCCCAACCGTAATCCCCTGCTTCTTTGCGTAATCCACAAAGTCCGAAACCACGAGGAAGTATCCGGAGAATCCCATTTGATCTATCACCTTGAGCTCATAGGCGAGCCGATCCTTCATCTCCTTTGTTACCTTTTCGTACTTCTTCTTAATTCCTCGCTCGCAGAGCGTCTCGAGATACGAATGCTCCGTTTCGCCTTTTGGGACCGTGAATGTGGGGATCTGGTATTTCCCAAATTCAAAGGAGACATTGCAGCGATCGGCAATGACGCGAGTATTCTCCAGTGCTTCCGGCACGTGGCCGAATGCTTTCTCCATTTCCTCAAATGTGCGCATGGAGAAATCCGAATCGATCATGCTGAACCTGTTCGTATCGTTCACGTTTGCATTCTTCTGAATGCAGAGGAGTACATCGTGCGCCTCTGCGTCCTCTATTCTGCAGTAGTGGCTGTTTGCCGTTGCAACGACTGGAACATCGAGCTCCTTCCCGAACTTGATGAGCTGCTGATTCACCTCTGCTTGGCCGGCGACGTTCGGTAAATCCATGAGCTCGAAGTACACATTCTTCCTCCCAAAGAATCCGCGGTACTTCTCCACGAGCTCTTCCATACGCTTTCGATCTTCGAGGAGTGCCGCCTGTGGCATCTGTCCTCCAATCGGACCGCTGAGAGCAATGAGTCCCTTCCCGTACTTTGCGAGGAGCTCATCATCTACACGCGGCTTGTAGTACATCCCCTCGAGCGCAGCAAGTGTGACAAGCTGAAGTAAGTTCTGATACCCCTCTTCGTTCTCGCAGAGGAGAGTGAGAGGATAGCGCTTGGTGTCCGCTTTATCTTTATCGTGACGCGTTCTTGGAGCAATGTAGACTTCGCATCCTAAAATTGGCTTGATCCCCTCCTCCTTCGCTGCTTTGTAGAACTCGATGAGGCCGTAAACATACCCCTTATCCGCGAGCCCGACTGCGTTCTGCTTCAGCTCTTTTGCGCGCTGCACGATCTCCTCCGGGGAGGGGAGCGCCTCAAGGAGGGAATACGTGGAATGCGTGTGGAGATGGACAAAATCGGTAGCTTTCATGAGCTTTAAGCATAGCGTAAAAAGATGCGACATTGTTTGAAAAAGACCACTTCTATGGCAGAATCTTTTCCTTTTTCCTCTTCTCCTTATGACTAAATCTCGCGAGAAAGATATCCACTGTGTTGCCGGTTTTGTTGGAACCTCCCGGGATATTATGCGCCATATTCCATCTGTCGATGAAGCGTATCTCGCCCAAGTTGAACGGGGAGCAGCTTCGATAGAAAGCCCCGAACTTGTTGCAAATTTTTTTAGGAGAATAAGTATGAAAGTTATGCTCGATACCTATCACGGTCATGTAGATTGGACTAAACATGATCATAAGAGAGCTATTGCACCTCCAGAAAGTTATCAATTTTGCGAACCCGCCATTGTAGATCTGCTCGCGAAAGACGGACTCAGTGCGTTGTTGGAATTGCGAAGTAGGTATTCAAACCCAAAAATTCAAAGTATTGTAGATACTTGTATTCATGAACTGGAAGCGAGGCAAATTCAATATATATTTAAGCATTGCCAAGATGATGAGACCAAAATATACGAAGATCCTCGTCTCCAAGTTCTTGTTCCTTCTTACGTTGCCATGATGATGCTGCTGGATGGTCGATAGTCCTCTTGCTATTCAGCCCTTCTACCACCACTTATTGGTGAGGACTTGAAAGATATAGCGAAGGGTTTCCCATTTATTTTCCCATAGCCTCTTCCGGTTCCTCTCACGGTTTTCTTTATTCAATCTCTGAAGACTCTCGATTATTGTCCTTTGCCGGGGATCCTGTCCTGTGTTCGGATCTGACTCCCTTCGTTCTGGAGTGCCCGATGGTGGTTCTTCTGGTCCTGACATGAGGAGGACACTTTTCTCTAACTCGTGATATTGGTCAAGGAAAAGAAGGGTTACAATTTATTAACAGAAATGACTACTCTGCTAAAGCTCAAACAGAGAAATATGTGAAAATCTCAGAAACTCTGCACGATCTCTCCAAATTTCTTTCCGCGTTCCTTCGCATTTTTGAACATATCAAAACTCGTACACGATGGGCTAAGCACAATATTCGGACGCCCTGTTGAGCGTGCTGCTTGTATTGCTTCTTCAAAGGAGGTTGTAGTTTGTAGGTGGTAGCTTGTGGGAATATTTTTTTGGAACGTCGCTGCCATTTCACCATAGGGAACGACTGCTACATCGCGCTCTTTGATGACTTCGTAAAGGTTCGAAAAATCCATTTTCTTATCCCGTCCGCCGAGGAGAATTGTAAGTGAGCCTTTCTCGAATGCTTCGCAGGCAACAATCGCGGATTCCGGAGTTGTGCAGCTCGAATCGTTGTAGTACTTGATCCCATCAAGTTCCCGGACAAACTCGATGCGGTGAGGCACGCCTTTGAATTCCTGGAGTACTTTGAGGATCGTACTCTCGGAGACTTTGAGCGCCCGAGCTGCAGTGATCGCAGCACGAATGGTATCGGGGTGGGATTTTACGCGGATCTGATCGAAGGGAACATCATCGGTAAACCAGTGCACATCACTTTTGATACCTTCTGCAAACTTTTTCACGATGGGGTCATTTTGATTGAGAACTGCAATTTGCCTCTCTGACTTGCCCCTCCGTAGCCCCGCGGAGCGGGGCGAAGGGGGGTGAGCGACAATCTGCCTCTTTGCCTCAGCGTATTCCCCCATATCTCTATGCCAATCGAGATGATTCGGTGTGACGTTGAGAACGACTGCGACATTCGGACTATACTCGCTATCAATAAGTTGAAATGACGAAAGCTCAAGAACCAGAAAACAATCTTCTTTCTTTTGCTCTATCAAATCCAATCTCGGCACTCCATCATTCCCCCCTCGTTCTACTCTCTCTTCTCCATACTCCCCTTTCAAAAATTCCTGGATGAGCGCAGTACACGTCGTCTTGCCATTGCTGCCTGTGATACCAACAGTATTGCCAGAAAAATTCTTGAGAACCTCTCGCGTCGATGAGGTGATCAGAATTTCCCTCTTTTTTGCATCTGCAATGAGTGGATGGATGAGTGGAAATCCAGGAGATCGAAAAAGGAGATCAATTCCTTCTAAAGTTGAACCGATTTCTGCTTTTCTGAATTTTTGTACTTCCGCATTCGATACCTTGTCATCGAATACGAGAATGCGATCGACAGCATCCTGTGTCACGAGCCACTCTGCTACTCCCTGCCCATCCACCCCAAAACCGAGGATTCCTACCACTCCGCGTATTTTGCTCTGCATGGCTGTAGGGTAGCTGCCGTGGGGTTTGCTGCAAAGAAAAGAGCAGACCGAAAATGCGGGAAGCATTCATCCCGTAGGCTGAGTTCCACGGAACGAACAAGGGTATGGAGGCAGCCGCGGTTTGTGCACATCCCCATGAGAAACTCCGAGAAGCGTTTTGCAAAATCACGGAGCGGAGGCATACCCGATGGTGTTCCTGTCAGTCCCACTGCTTGAGATGTAAATGCCCTGGTGTGTTGATGTAGATCGTTTGCGAGATTCGCCATCCGTGCCTGTGGATCACGCAAGCCCAGGATGAGCTGCGATTCACGTAGGATGTGTTCACGATTGATTTCCTGCAGATCATCCAAGGAGAGTACTTCGTCAGTGGGTTCTCCATCGGGTGAGCCTGGTTCCTGTCGGAGTGAGTGAATATATTCGATCCACATCGGCTCCTCGCGAGCCTTGAGGAACTGGAACGCATCTGTGAGATCGCGCGTGAGAATATCCGGGAAAGCATTCTGATGAGTGATACCTTCCCCGGTCACCACTCCCCCTGCATTCGCCGGCCACCCGTAACATCCTGATTCTCCCACGTTCCCCGCTATGAACGGCGTGAGGATTGGCTCGAAGAGTTTGAGTGGCCCGGGGAACCGTGCAGTTGTTACTCCTGCAACAAACGCAGCAGCGTTCTGCCAGATTTTACTGAGCGAACCGCGATAGAGAGGCAGTGCCCCAGAGAGCCCACCGCCTCCAGATCCCTGCAAATGGAGGAGGATGCTTTCCCCAAGTGAGAGCTCATCCTGCGATACGCTCGGGAACGGCCCCAGGGTCATAAAGGTGGAGAGGAGAATTTCCTGACACCCAAGCTGTGCGAGACTCACTGGGGCATAGTCCGAGTCGTACGGACAAATTGCATCGTCGCTTGCACTCGTTGCCGTGAGCGGAGGAACTTCTGGCCCCTCACCTGTGCGTAGACGCGGATTGAGCCCTCCACGTCGCACGTTCTGGATTTCTTTCCATAGGTATGCGGCTTGATCAAAGTATCGCTCTTCTGCATCTCCATTGCACTCCCCTGCCTTCTCCATCGTTTTCTTGATGAGATCCGAGAGCACATGCTCCATTGCTTGAATATCAAAAACAAAGCACCCAGTCCTCGAGAGATCAACGGCAGGCTCCACGGAGAGAGCAATACGATCCTGGAAGAGAGCGCGCAGCCTTTCTGCACTCTCCTTTCGTGCGACAGTTTTCTGGAACTGTGCGCAGGAAGCCGGTGTGCCAGCCGGTGCACCCGTGAGATTTGTGGTAATCAAATCAAAGACTTCGAGCACGTAGGGCGAGTTTGCAAGTGGCATTGCCGGTGCATCGAGCGCGAGTGCATTCTGCGGAAGGAAGAGGAAGCCTATGAGGAGAAACGCAATACGCATGAATTAGTTACAGAGGGAATCATCATTGAGCGGACACTCCTCAGTGGCAAATTGAATGCGTGCAAGATCGCTGAAGAGGCGAAGTGCCGCATCCAAGGACTGAGAGAGTGATTGCATGGCTTCCACAAGGTACTGATCCAGGAACCTTCCGCTCGCGCGGATGCCTATTGCGAGTGAATTATGCAAGATCATCTCCCGTAGGTGAGCATCCTCTCTCTGCTCATGTGTGCGGAAATCGATGGTCGATCCAAAGAGAACACCACTGAGATCCCCTTGCATGCTGCAGAGGAGCGGGAAGTTGCGGCGCGGGAATCCGCTCTCTGCACAGAGAAATCGCTCCACATTGCGCACAAGAACGGAAGGATCGTAGGCAGGGATTGTGATGGGTGAGAGCGCGGGGAGCTCTACCGCGGATACAAGCTGCGCTTTTGGTTCCTGACACGCTGCATAGGAGAGAATACCTGTTGGCTCTAAGGGAAGAAGTGGGTAGCGATCAGGCATCGTACGGTGCTGCGCGATTGCGCCAAGGGATCCTGTGATGAGCTGGACGGCATTCCCTACGGAGTTTGGGAAGCGGGAGAAGCAGTGCTCGGGATGTTGCCGGCAATCTGTGCTGAAGGCGAGCCCGCCGTACCAATTCCAGAGTGAAAGAGGAGAGCTACCACCCAAAAGTTGCTGGTTCCAATCCCAGTACCATGACCACCAACCACCGTTATTCCTGCCAATGAACATACTACGCCCAGGATCAAGGAGAGTTTCCTGCCACTCTTCCACTTGCTCTACGCCGATGCGTCCACGTTCTTCCTGACACAGAATCACGGATGCAGAGTTCTTGGAGGTGGGATGCCTCAGTGTCCCCTCGAAACGGCAATCCGTGGAACACCCATCTCCGGAAGTTGTGACGCAGAGCGACTGACAATCCATATCTCCCATGCAGGCTCGGGTGGGTTCTTCCGAGCATGTGCCAGAAATCCCCGCGGCGGGATCCGCACCCTGACAGGATCCTGTTCCACAATCCACATGCGTTGAGCATTGCTCATGATTATTGAGGCAGTGCTTGCCATGATCACACTGCTCCCCTGGATCAATCGTGCCGTTGCCACACAGGCCAAATGTACAGCGCTCTGCGCAAGTTTGACGCATGGCACAGGTGCCACCGGAACAGGCATCGGGGACCCCTGGATCACAGTTTTCTCCGATCAGCGGACCAACTCCCACGCATGCGAATGCGAGGAAGCAATCTCCCGGACATTCATAAGATTCGAATTGGCACAGGGCATCACAGCCATCGTGGCCCGCACGGTTGCCATCATCGCACTGCTCGCCTGCTACCTTCTCTATCTGTCCATTTCCGCAACGATCAGGAGACGCGAGTTTGCACCCATTGCACCCAGATCCTGTATGGTCGCATTCCTCCCCTTCCTGGAGAAGACCATCACCACAACGCGTTGGCTTTGTGCACTCCGCAGTACACAGGGTCTTAAGAGTCCCAGGATCGATCTTGTCTTGAACAATGCACGCATCGTAGCCGCAATCACTATCCTTCTCGCATGAGTGCGTTTGCGCACCTACACAAAATCCTGAGGCAATGTCGCAGGGGCCAAGCGGACATTCAAAATCATCCTTACACTCCTTCGTGGGGGTATTTTTGCAGTGCATACCCGGATCACACGATTCTATGTAGATCACATCCAGAAATATCGAATCCATATTTCCATCTCCACAGAAAATTGCTGTGCAATCAGCAGTACACGCTGCATCAGTTTTGGGATCGCATTCTTCGCCAAGTCCTGGCTGCACAACACCATCGCCGCAGAATTCGAACTGACACAGCGCACTGCAGCCATCATCATCCAATGCATTTCCATCATCGCACTGCTCATTGTTCACAGATTCCAGTGCACCGTTGCCACAGATGTTTTCACCGATGCACTGCTCACTGCAGCCATCGCCCGATGCTCGATTACCATCATCACAATGTTCCCCAGCATCCAGGAGATTGTTACCACACAAATCGATGAGACAGTATGTGCAACCATCGCGAGGAACATCATTCCCATCATCGCATTCCTCTCCGCGTTGCACCTCGAGATCACCGCAGTAGGGCTCCGATGGATCATCGGGGGAAGGAATCGAGAGGAGACATGAGTTACTACAATGATCGTCATTGACGGTGTTTCCATCATCGCACTCCTCGTAGGGTTCCAACTTGCCATTGCCGCAGACTGCAAGTGGCTTAATCATGCACTGCTCATCGCATGTATCACCGGAGGCACGGAGAATAGGTTCGCACGAAAGTTCGTCATCGGGACTCAGGAATATGTCATCCGGTCCATCAAAATCACAGAACGTACGTCCAGGTTCTTTGCGGCAGTAGCCGGCGTATGTTCCATCGCGCCTCTTGCACGATCCACCATCATCACACTGCTCACCAGCGGAAACGAGATCATCCCCACAAGTCGGGGCCTGTGAGCCATGGGGCCAAATGATGGGATCCACATCGAGAGAAAAGCCCTGCTCAAGTTGGCACGTGCTGCTACAGCCATCCCCATCCTGTGGCGGGAGCAAAAGTTTCTGACGATTATCATCATCGCACGTTTCGCCAGGATCAATACGATCGTTTCCGCAGTTATCAAGACGGCACACAGAAGAACAAACATCTTTCGTGAATTCTCTTCCCTCCGCCTCATGAAGATCCATGAGCCACCAGCTTGGGTCGTACCAGGTTCCGAATGTCCCGCTCTGCCTATAGCCTCGGAGTCGCGAGAGGGTGAGCGGATCCCCGAGGAGTGACCACCGCTGCAACAGTTCCCCAAACGAGGGGTAGTTGAATGGGAAGAGTCCAAGGTACCACTCGCGGAAACGTGGGAGCGTCTGTGTCGCATACGTGAGAGACCAAACGAGTCGCTTCCATCCTGGGATGTTTGCGCGGTTCATGGGATAGTATCCGCCGGTGAGTCTGCCGCTGTCGCATTGTTCCCCTACATCCAGTACTCCATTCCCACACCGTGAGCATGAGGCGGGGCTCGTCGTATCCTCCTTGAGGTGCTGCCCCCCTGCAATCAGGGATTGATGGAACAGCGGATCAAACACGCGCGGTGTAACGTACCAACCTCCCGCGGATTGATACGCCGTCGAGCCTCGGGTCCAATTTGGGAGCATTGAACGGCCGGCAGGCCAACGTGCATCGAGCCTGTAGCCCTCCACAAAGGTGAGGATGCTCTGCAGCATATCGCCACGTCGTGCACCACTTGGATCTTTGCGTCCATCACCACACTCTGGGACATCGTGCGGAAATTGGCAGAACGGTGTGCACTCCACAGTCATGAAGGGGCTCATCTGATCACACTCTTCACCGGGATCAATTTTGCCATTCCCACAGAGATCGAGGCGTTCGAGTGTGCAATAGGGAGCGGAACATCCATCACCGTTCTCATCATTCCCATCATCACACTGCTCCCCTGGATCGCGATAACCATCGCCACAGGGCATCGCACGAATTTTGCAGTACGGCGTGCAACGCGGGATGCATGAAGTCTTACAATCCTTATCCGAGAGACAGACGAATCCTGTTCCATTTGTGCAGCGCTGCGTAGCTTGATTGCAAGTACCAAGATCGCAGATCTCGTCATCCTTTGTCCCAAGCACATTATCTGATCCATACGCATCACAGGTCATGAGGCTGGAGCCACCTGTTGCATCGGGGCAGTAGCCGGCGGTGGTTTCGGAGAAGTCGCATTCTTCATCATCCGCAGTGCCAGGCAGCATATCTGTCCCCTCTGGATCCACCGCCTCATTTCCGCAGAGCGTGCCCTCACGCTTACAGGCTGTCGTGCAACCATCACCAGAGATCCCGTTCCCATCATCACATTCCTCGCCGTGGGATTCCTGTACCGTAGAATCTCCGCATCGTTCCTTTTTGCATTGCAGAGTGCAGCCAAAATCGCCACGCGCCTCGCAGCTGCTGCCTATGCAATCACCATCCACCTTGCAGAGTGTACCGTTCTCGCAGGTCGGCGCATCGCACTCCTCATCATCGGCTGTTCCGAGGGAATTATCCGCACCTTTGGGATCCACCATCCCATCGCCACAGTGGGATTTTTTACAATCGGTCCTACACGCTCCCGGGGAAGCGTCGTTATTTCCCCAACCATTATCGCACGCTTCGCCAAGCACACTCTGCACGACGCCATCGCCACAGTATTCGACTTGGCACTTTGCATTACATCCATCGAGTGCATTGGTATTGCCATCATCACATTCCTCGCCGCACTGCAGGAGGCCATTGCCACACACCTTGTTCTTGCAGCGATTATCGCAGGTATCGCAGTTATCCTGGATGCACCGTGGATGCGCGGGAATACATTCTCCACTGCCGCACTCCGTATCGCTCTCGCATGCTCCATCTGTCCCTTGGCATGTAAATCCGACAGAGGGACATGCCTCGTCACCTCCAGCCAGAGTTTTGCATGCAACAGTCGAAGACTGCGTGCTATAGCACAACCCTCCATCATCGCATTCTTCCCCTAACCCTCCCTGCGTTGCTCCATCACCGCAGTATTCGTAGATGCACGCACTCGAGCAGCCATCCTCATCAACAGTATTCCCATCATCACATTCTTCGGTGAGTATGTCCAGACATCCATCACCACAGGAAGTAGAGGGACAGAGATTTCCCCCAATCTGGATGAGCGTGCACACGGGACTGCAGGAATATCCAAAGAGGAACAGTGTGCCATCGCACTCCTCGTTATTCTCCCAGAGGAAGGAGTCTCCACAGGTTGCCGGGTGGCACGCAGGACAATCATCCGTCGTAACAGTATTTCCATCATCACAGAGTTCATCATCCCCATTACCCGGAACACCATCCTTTCCATCGGCATCCTTAAATCCGTCACCGCAGGATTCTGGGGTGCAGTTCGCGCTGCATCCATCACCGGATGTAGTGTTTCCATCATCACAGACTTCGCCCGATTGTGTAATCCCATCGCCACAGACTTCGTTTCGACACGAAGCACTGCATCCATCGTTCGATCGGGGTATGCAGGCACCGCTCCCGATTCCCTCGCAAACGGAAGGCTCCTTGAGTAAACAGTCTGTGCCATCATCGCACTGCGACCCGTTATCGCATTCTTCAGGAAGTTGGTTTGCAGTGATTCCATCACCACAAATCTGGAGTTTGCAGAGCGCAGTACACGTATTCCATGTTTGGAGAGTAAAGAGACCTGCTCCCACACCGTCACGTGGCTTGCAGGCGCTCCCATCCTCACATACTTGACCGAGGAAGCACTGCGAACCATCTGCACAGTGCATACCATTGTCACATTCTTCGGGATTACCATTCTCCGTAAGGTAAATCACCCTATCACCGCAGCGTGTTTTGTCTTCGCAGAACTCGTTGCAGGTTGATCGATCGTTCCCCATACCTCCAATCACACGAGGGCGGCAGATGCCTTCTGGCTCCAGCATGCAGTAGCCGGAGATCGGACAATCCTCGTTGCCATTACAGGACTCTCCGTTCTCGTAGCAGGTCCCTTTGATCTCCTCCGATGAACAGGAGTAGCACTGCTCATCACTCTTGCAGGTGCGGTAGGGGTGATTGGTACAGAATCCCTCCGAGGTACAGCTCGAAACTCCGCTGCAATCCGCCTGATCTTTGCAGGGTGTGCCTTCGATGATGCCGCTCCCCGGTTGCCCCACGAAGCACACGCCGCCTGCAACATAGCGGCACGCATCCCGACGCCAGAGATCAATCTGTGCCTGCGGCTTTCCTAAAAGGAAACTTGGCACTGCAGTGCAATCCTGATCAGGATTCTCGGGGTTATTGATGCCGCAGGTTTGCCCAGTGAACCGGCAGGTCTTCTCCCAGAGTTGATTCTGGCATTCTGTGGGGGAGAGACCGCCGCCGCAGATGCTGCCACCAATCGCACAATCCGCATAACTCCCACATGCTGCTCCATCGGGGCATTCCCGCTCTTCTCCGCATTCCTCCCAGTGTTGCGTCACTGTATCACCACAGTAGTTTTGCTCTACCTGGCAGAATTCATCGCAGCCATCACCAGGATATTTATTGTGATCATCGCACTGTTCCATTCCCCCCTGCTTGATCCCATCTCCGCAACTTGGAACGAAAGGGTAGGTACAGGCGCACACCCCATGATCACACTGCTCTCCACCTTGGTTGCCGTTCTGGAAGAGTACATCGAATGCTCCCGCGCCGAGAATATTTCCCGCACCCGCAATATCGAGGAGGAGATCGTACGTGCGAAGCTCCTTTGGTGAAGCTTGCAGATCACCATCGACGATGAATTCTTCACCGTACGCAATGAGCGAGAGATCCTGACGCAGAGCCTCCAGCATCCGTTCGCGCTCTACCGCTTCGCGCACTTCATCAATGAGCAAACTGCACGCTGCCGGAGTCATATCCATCGTACCGGATTCCGGGAGGCGTGTGGGTTTTTCGGGATGCAACCACCATGGAGGTGTTCTAAGACACGCAATATCGGTTGTCTCGTTGATCGCATCACGCACGAACTGCTTCACCTCATTGAATTCGTATGGAACTCCTAAGCCATCTTTACCAAGATCAAAAGCTTCCGTCGGAATTGGCGCGAGATCATTCGTACGCCAAACGACGAGATCGTTCGCGCGCTCTTCCAGGGGCTTCGTACCTTGGGTGTAGTACTGAACAACGAGATCCGCAGCAACAGCAGTGATAATGCGATCTGCAATCAAGCTATCGCTCACGGCATCAGTATCACTGGGGAGGAGGAGTGATGTTTCGAGCACGGCATTCGAGGATTGGTAGAGACGTGCATAGAGGGAAGTGGAGCCAGTGACGGTCCAACCCATTGGCACAGCACCAATGACGGGAGTAATGGGTGGGAGTGTCGTGCTCTGAACCTGCGGCAGAGGAATAGTTGCAGGGGCAGGAGGAGCATCGCTGCTACAGCCGACGAGGAGGAGTGTGAATATCCCGAGCAAGAACGCCGATGAGCGGGGGTACAGAGATCTCATTGACGGAGAGAGGTTTCGGGTTGTCCAAGCCGCGCCGGCAGGCACTGCGCTGCATCAGAAACGAGGGAGAGGGCATTCCGCACATCTGCAGCGCCACGCTGCAAACACCGGAGTGCTGCGTGCACCGGGAGATTTTTCTCGGAGGCACGCAGCACATTCATCAGACGATCGAATGTTGCACGCGCACGGGCACGTTCGCGCTCCAGGACGAATTCCCGCTCTCGTGTGATATTGCTCACGATTGCCTCTTCACTGAGATGAATCCCCTGCGCCTTTGCGTAGGCATTCGCATCAAGGTTGTAGGAAGAGAGATGGCAATCGTACGTTCTCCAAAATTCATGGAGCAGGAGTTCAAAGTTGCGGTACGAAAACGCCGGCCAATCGGGAACATCGGGGAGTGAACGGGCGACCTCCCTCGCGAGTGCGCCCGTTGGAATCACATCATCCATCGATTCTGCATCGCACTGGAGCGGCGTTGATCCTTCGTAGAGTCGCATGCGTTCCTCTGTGAGTTCCTGCATGGTGAAGTGGTAGCGCGCCGTGACATCATGGAACGAAAGATCTTTGAAGATGGGACTCGCGCTACAGGTACGGAACCGCTCCAGCGATCCACCGATGAGGAATCCACGCGTGATGAAAATGAGGAACATCCCCGCAGCCATTACCGCAAGCGCCAGGGTGACGAAACGGTGCCGCCGTGTGAGGAGGTGAGAATGCCGGTGCAGGAGGAGAGGCAATGGCATGACTTAGTTACAGTGCTGCAGGAGACACGGAATCGGATGGATCACCGATCCAAACAGATCCACCATGCCACGTAGCGGCACGAGGAAGCTCTGACGAATATCGAGAAGAATGTTCTGGAACACCGGCACAATGCGTCGCGTCCCCCTCTCTGCAGCATCCTGCATGGTGATGAGGCGGAGCATCGAGCGCTCTTCGGAAAGTATCTCCTCTGCCACAGCATCGCAGTTCTGCTCTGATAAAAACTCCGTGGGGGAGAGGGTGTAACTCGGTGCATCCACAGAGCCAAAAGCACACTCTGCAATCGGGGCCACCCGGAATGTCTGCCCCCGGCGATCAGCACTCCACCATCGACCACGTGCAGCAAAGAGACGCGCGCACCCGAGTGGTCTGTGGGAAAGCACCATGGATGCTGCTTTGCTCTGATTCTGTGATGTTCCAATAGCATCGCAAATCAAATGGAGGCGGCAATCGAGTGCGTGGTAGTTCTGCACGAGGTACGGCACAAGGTCACTCGTGTTAGCCGCAGTGGTTTTTAAGACCGAAGGTTCGGAGGAGCCAAACTGTGCCGCACGGTAGAGCGTAATTTCCTCGTTGAACATCGCATCCATACGCTCCTTACACTGTTCTGGCATGCGCTCTAATATCTGCTCAGGGGTGGAGGGTGCACTCGAGACACTCGCAAAGGAAAAAAAGGTGAGGAAGATACTGCCAAAGAGGATGAGGGAGAAGTTGTGTTTCATGGAGAGGTATCGAGGAATGATTCTGGAACACCGGAGTGTGGGGCTCTATCTCGGTCCTCACGTGTGAGCTCACTCCTTGGAACAATAGAGCGGAACCGCACAATCGCATTCCACGTATCCATCGCCATGAAGAGCGTTTGCTGGAGATTTTCCCATTCCACATCGAGCTCTATATGCTGACGAATCATGCGCTGCGGACGAATCGATGCACAATCGAGGCAGAAGAATGGGGAGACGAGAGAGGTTTCTGCAAAACCCCACGGCGCAAATGCCGATGTACCTCCACGGGCGAATGCGGAGGACCATGCGGTCGTGGGGAGTGGAAAGAGAATGTTCCCCTGGTTCCTTGTTCCAGCAACAAATGTGACAGCGCGAACCGCAGCAGGATCGCGTAGGGATCCATAGAGATCCGGTTCGCTCACGAGGAAGTTCTCGGGTGTTGCTGAGGAATCGCACACAGCATGGAGTGCATCGAGTCTCCCCTCGCGCCACTGTAAGAGTTTGCTCCATTCCGGGAGCATCGTCGGGGGCTCTGGTACAAGGAGGAGAGAGGTCGTGGGATCAGGAAGTGTGAGCTCCGGGAAAGTGAGTGCAAAAAGCGGTGGATGGAGTCTCGCGAGGGGCTGTACGCTTTGTGTGAGCTCCGTGAGATCCTCCTGAAACGACACTGGATCAAGAGCGGGAGGAATGGGGAGTTCTAAGTGATGCGACTCAATCGAGAGCACCGGTACTTGTATCGGACGACCGACCTTGAGCTCCGAAAAATCGAACGTGAGATCCGGGAGTGGAGAACCGAGCGCCATCAAGGGATGCCACTGCACGCGCCGATCGTACTGACCCTTTCCTTCTGGTGGTGCTGGATCCACCCAGAGAGGTGGCCCTTCTGGCAGGTACGCTCGATCCTCTGGATCAAGGATTCCTCCTGTGGGACTGGGAGGAAAAAGTTGCAACGGTTTTGTGCCGCTCTTCACTGGAATCACGTTCATTCTGCAGGCAGGTACTAGGCAATCTGCCGTTACTTCTACTGCTTTGGCATAGAGTGCCTGGACATTATCCCGAATCTTCGGGAGTTCCTGCATGTACGCGGCATGCCATGCTTCGAGGCGCTTTGCATTCTCCTCCACCCACGAATCCCGGAAGAAGGTATTCGTACGTTCGACGTACGAGAGGAGCGCATTGATGTACGAAGGAAAATGCAGACGGTACCGCCGCACCGATTCCTGGAGCGCAATGTATGACTGCATCACTTCTTTATTTTCCGCAATGCGCTGAAGGAGCACTGGATCGATCGTGACATTCTGTGCTGTTGCCATCTGCGTCGCACCCGCGAGCCAGGCATCCCACTCCGCAATTCTCTGAGTGATCTCCACAGAGGAGATGGAGGGAACGAGGACTTCCACTGGTACGTAGGTCACTTCGAGGAGCGGAATCTCCCGCAGGTACCGCGCAGCAAGGAGAAGTGCATCCGGCGTATCACCCAGCAGTTCCTCCACAGGTTCTGGAGCGCGGGAACTTTGGAGAGAGGAGAAGATACGTGAGAAGAGCGTTGAGCGTGCGTGTTGGAGTGAAAGCCCACCAGAGGGGAGAACAAGGCGTACCTCCGGGGGTTGCAGGAGCCTCCCAATCGTCTGGAGGAGCGGCGGATAATCTTCCAGATTGAAGGGTGTTGTAAAAGTGGGATGCATCACAGCTTGGATCGTTGCAGCAGCACCGCGATCGAGCGCGAGCGATTCCATACTGCTATCCCTGGGATATGTCCCAATCGGACCAGAGGGAACAGTCACGTTACTCTCCGGAGCCGGTTCCAATCGATCGATTCCACTCCGTGTGAATGAGGGCAGTTCGTAGCGTGAGAGAAGATCCGGGAACCCAGTGGGATCCTCCTGTAGAACAGGACTTGAACCGTATTCAATGATGCAGTTGTAGGTGAAGGGGAGCAGTGTGAAATCGTATGAAGTATCGAATTCGTAGGAGTAGCACTTCGCCGTTGCATTCTTGCATGTGTACTCGCGATACGTTGCGTTCTCGAGACCGCTACTGCAGCTCGTCCTTGGGCTCTTTGGATTGCAGCTGCCACTCGAACACGTATGCACAATCGTGGTATCCGGTAATCCTTCCCGCCTTACAATTTCGCAACCTTCGCCATCGCATTCCCCAGTTGTGGGATCGTATTTCTCACAGAGAAACGTGGCGTGACAGTCCAATGCCTCCCGTTCCCTGCTGTAGTAGGCAAGCGCACGGATATCGCTTACATGGAGCAATCCGCCACAGGCAGCATCCTCATTGAATGGAGGAACCGTCGCCTCATCCACCGCATCCTCAATATCATTCTCGGAAAGTGCGGCGAAGGTGATCTGCTCCCCCCACAGGGAAAAAATGGAGCAGAGGAGAGCGAAGGCAAAAATTCGCCGTATCATACCCGTAAGGATACGGAAAAAGCCTCTCCAGCGGAACTTGAAAAGGAGAGGGTGAAACGGAAAAGAAGATTTACACCTCCACGAAGATCGGGACCACCATCGGCTCCCGATCGAGTTTGCGACGGAATGTGCGGTGGAGACTCGCGCCGACCGCTTTCTTCAGATTTTTACGATCGCTTTCGCCTGAGGCCTTTGCATCCTCATAGGCTTTGCGGGCAGTTTTGCCGGCTTCCGTCATCACTTCATTGAGTTCTGATCCAAAGACGAACCCCCGTGAGAGGATATCGGGGTCGGAGACGAGGCGACCACTCTTTGCATAGGTGCGGAGCACGACAATCACCACGCCCGCATTCGCAAGGCGTTTGCGATCCTCCATCACACGTGCACCTTCGGCACTCCCTTCGCCGAGGCCATCCACCATGATGTCATTCGCGGTGATCCTGTGCTTGCTTCGTCGGGCATTCCCATTGTGATCAAACTCGAGGATCTCGCCGTTATTGAGGAGGTGGATCGAGTTCTCGTCGTAGCCTGCAAGCTTCGCGAGCTCCCCGTGCGCTGCGCGCATGGAGGGTTCGCCGTGCTCTGGAATCACGTGCTTCGGTTTGGTGAGGCGCATCATGAGGAGGAGATCCTCCTGGAATCCGTGACCCGTGGTATGGAGATCGAGGACATCGTTCGTGAGCACTTTGGCTCCGCGAAGGTAGAGGTTATTGATCATGCTGGCGACCGCGCGCGCGTTGCCGATGATTGGGTTACTGGAGAGCACCACCGTATCGCCTTTCTTGATCTCGACATCGCGGTGAATACCGAGTCCCATCCGTGCGAGGCCTGCGCGCTCTTCGCCCTGGGAACCCGTGGTTAAGATCATCACTTCGCGATCAGGGAGCTTCTCCATTCCAGCGGAGACTTTGCGGATGAGGCCGCGCGGCGCATTGAAGTAACCGAGATTCTGTGCAATCTCGATATTCGTCTCCATACTGCGGCCCGCGAGGAACACTTTGCGTCCCTGAGCCTTCGCGATATCCACAATCTGCTGAATGCGCGTGAGGCGAGAACTAAAGGTACTCACAATGAGTCGTCCGGGAGCTCCCGTGATAATTTTATCGAGCGTCTTTGAGATATCGCGCTCGCTCATTGCGTGACCGGGCTTCTGCGCGTTTGTGCTAT
>Ga0209542_10002076_pt1 | contig 45847 bp, 43 predicted proteins | sample RifCSPhighO2_01_FD_184028 | JGI IMG/M metagenome (GOLD analysis project Ga0209542, IMG submission 184028) | Soil microbial communities from Rifle, Colorado - Rifle CSP2_plank highO2_0.1 (SPAdes) (version 2) | ecosystem: Environmental > Terrestrial > Deep subsurface > Rock core/Sediment ...
CAACGGAGAAATTTATAATTATAAAATATTAAAAAATAAGCTCGAAGAGAAAGGGCATAAATTTGATACAGGTACTGACACTGAAGTAATTATTCATGCATATGAAGAGTATGGGGAAGAATGTGTTAATCACTTAAATGGGATGTTTGCTTTTGCAATATATAACTCAAACAGTAAAACTCTGTTTATTGCCCGAGACAGGCTCGGCATTAAACCCCTGTATTATACATTTGTTGGGAAAAAATTTATTTTTGCATCTGAAATAAAAGCAATATTAGAGCACCCAATTAAAAGAGAAATTGATTCCGAAGCGCTGGCGCAATTTTTTACATATGGTTATACACTATCCCCTAAAACACTGTTTAAAGGAATTTATAAACTTCCTCCTGCATCTTATATGTCCTATAGTAAAAAAGGGATAAATATTAAAAATTATTGGGACTTAAAATTTAATCTTAAAAATAAATCTTTAGGCGCATGGAAACGGGAATTATTTTATAATTTAAAGGATGCCGTTGATAAAAGATTGATGAGTGATGTGCCTATTGGCGCATATTTGTCAGGGGGTATAGATTCTAGTTCAATTGTGGCAATGATGTCTTTAATAATGGACCAAAAAGTAAATACCTATTCAGTAGGTTTTGATTCCGCCGAAGTAGTAAACGAGCTAAATTATGCCAAATTAGTTGCTGAAAAACTCAACACTAACCACCATGAAATCATTGTTTCATCAGAAGACGCATTAAAATCATTGTCTAAGATTGTATGGCACTTGGATGAACCCATAAATAATCCTGCAGCCGTGCCATTATATTATATGTCAAAAGCTGCAAAAAAAGATATGACTGTCGTATTAAATGGAAATGGCGGTGATGAAATATTTGCAGGTTATAGACAACATAAAGTTTTATCATATTTAAATAAATTAAACCATTTACCGATGATTAATTCTAAATTTTTAAGCAGGAGTTTAAAAAAGAGCGCAAGATTGCTTTCTAATAAATATTCCCGTTATTTAGAATTTGGGGCTAAAATTTTACCAAATATTAAAAATCCTGCCCTTTCATATTCCATATTAATGTATCAAAATTACACCCCCAAAGATTTACAAAAACTTTTGCAAATGAATTATTCCCCTGTGCCTTCAATAGTTCCTTTTTTTAATCCCAAAAAGGATATTTTGAATAATGTAACCTTAATTGACTTAAAAAGAATGTTACCTGAAAATTATTTAATGGTAGACGATAAAATTAATATGGCAAATGGGATAGAATCGAGGGTTCCGTTTTTGGATTATGAATTGGTTGAATTTGTGGCATCTATGCCTGCAAATCTTAAGTTAAATGGATTAAATGAAAAATATATTTTGAAGCAGACAATGGCTAAAATTCTGCCAAAGGAGATTATTCAACGTAAAAAATACGGATTTACTCCGCCAGTTGCACATTGGATAGATAATGATTTGCTGGATTATGCTCGGAATAAACTTTCGTCATCTGAAATAAAACACCTTTTTAATAAATATTACTTGACAAAAATTTTAGAGGGGAATAAAAAAGATTACAATAAAATTTTCCCATTACTTATGACTAGCTTATGGAGTGAACAATATTTATGAAACAAATATTTTCAATGGATGTTGAACGAGATATAGATTCAGCAGTTGAATTTTCTAAGTATTTGAATAAAAAAGGTTGGCAGGGTGAATTTTATATATGCGGACATTTGGTTGAAAAGTATCCTGAAAAAGTAAAACAAATTGCCAAGTATCACATATTGGGAGGGCACGGGTATTATCACGAAGATTTTGCAAGACTCAATCATCTGAAAATAAGGGCCTTAATTAATAAGACGATGGAAATATTTAAAAACAATGGATTGAAAATAAGAGGTTGGCGATTTCCAGGATTAAGTTATAGTAATTACGCAATGAATTATGTTGCAACAAAAGGATTATATGATTCTTCAATTCGCGATAAAGTTTGGAATAAGTGGGGAAACCTATTTTTCATAAGGAATTGGGGAAGGAATTTATTAAGGGGGATTGTTACAGTGCCATATTTATTTTCAAATAAGCTAGTTGAAAAACCATGGAGTTTTGCAGATTTAAATTATCCAAATTTCATTTGCAAAAATGGAAGGTTAATGACCCATTGTTATAATTACAAACAATTTGAGAAGTATTTAAAATGAGAAAAATCGCAATTTTAGGTTTAGGTTATGTTGGTTTGCCAATAGCTTGTCAATTAGCAAAAAGAGGATTTCAGGTAGTTGGAATAGACATAATTAAAGAAAAGATTAATTTGATTAACCAAGGAATAAGTCCGATTAATGATGAAATTTTAAAAAAGGACATTGCAGAATTAAAGGGTAAAATATTAGCAACTACGGATGCGGGAATGATTGAAGATTGTGAAGTTATTCTTATCTGCGTGCCAACACCGATTGATGAAAAATATAAACCTGAATTCGGTCCAATAATCTCAGCGTGTGAATCTATCTTGCCCCGCCTGCACAAAGGACATATAATCATTCTTGAATCTACGGTTTCACCTGGTACTTGTGAAGAGATAATGTTGCCAATATTGGAGAGATTAGGATTAAAGGCAGGCAATGATTTTTATCTTGCACATTGTCCGGAAAGAATAGATCCAGGCAATAAAAAGTATTTGTTAAAAGATTTGCCTAGAGTTATAGGCGCTTTGTCTAAGGAAAGTTTAAGATTAGCATCTGAATTTTATCGTTCTTTCATAGATGCTGAAATTGTCGAAGTATCCTCTCTTAAAGCGGCAGAAGCTTCAAAAATTATAGAAAATAGTTTTAGGGATATTAATATTGCTTTTATTAATGAAATTGCAAAATGTTTTGACAGGATGGGGATTGACATTACTGAAGTGATTAAAGGCGCAGCAACAAAACCATTTGCATTTATGCCCCATTATCCCGGTTGTGGGGTCGGAGGCCATTGTATCAGTGTTGATCCGTATTATCTAATTGAAAAAGGCAGTGAGATGGGTTTTGATCATAAATTTTTAAAACTTGCAAGAGAAATTAATAATAGCATGCCAAATTACACAATCTCACGTTTAATTTCGGCATTAAATTCTGTCGGCAGATGTGTTAATGGAACAAAAATTGCAGTTCTTGGTGTTGCATATAAACCGGATATTGACGATTTCCGTGAAAGTCCGGCATTAAAAGTTATTTCAGGATTGAAAAGTTTAGGGGCGGATTTATCCGTTTATGACCCCTGGTTGCCTAAACATTCAAATGTTGCTTCTTTAGAAAATGCCTTAAAATGCGAAGTGTTAGTGATTTGTACTGCACACTCAAAATTTAAAGAAATAGAATCATCTAAATTGCAAAATGTTAAAATTATAATTGATGGAAGAAATTGTTTGAATAAAAAAAATATTGAATCACGGGGGATAATTTATATGGGTGTGGGGAGATGAACCGGAATTTTTTAAAGATAATGCTGTTATTGGCTTTTATATTTAATCTGAGTTTATTTTTAAATATACATCTTAATCAAATGCCTAAATATGATGACATTTATTATTATAAATTAGTTGACGGGATTGATAAATTAGGGCTTCCCTTAGTATATCGTGGAGAAGAAACAGGATACCAATATGGCGGAGGGATCATTGGTGATTATATTAATGGTTTAGCGCATCCCCCGCTTGGTGCATATATTTTATATTTATTTTATCTATTTTTAGGAAAATCTATTTTTTCTTTAAGATTTGTCGGATATCTAAATGTGTTAATAACAATCCTTGTTTTAACGATTATCTCGAAACAAATTTATTCTGCTAAAAAAAATAAATATCTTTTTTATCTAATTCCAATTTTATATTTAACATCCCACCTTGTCGTTCAAAAGTCTACTTATCAATCCATGGATACTTTATTTTATCCGGCACTTTTGGGAATTTTTATTTTTTTAATTTTAAAATATGAATATTATAAATTTAATTTTTTAATTTTTGGCTTAATGTTAGGAATTTTGCTGTTAATTAAATACACAACAGTGCCGATATTGATCCTTTCTTTGTTTTTATATTATGTCCTAAGAACAAAATATTTCCAAGCATTTCATGTAACTTTTTGGACCAGTATTATGGGTGTTGGACTTTTCTTAATTGCGATGTGGCTTTTTTCGCAATATTCTATTGACACTTTTGCTGAAACTTTAAATTATACTTTTGCGAGGATAGCAACCCCATTGTCATTCAAAATAATTGTTAAACACATCTTAACCGCATTAGCATATGATTCTTTTTGGGTGTCTCCATATATTATGGTTTTGTTTGCATCTTCTTTTTTATATCGCTTGATTGCTTATTTTAAAACAAGAACTGCTGAAAAAATTGATTTAATTTTTATTTTTGTGATTTTAGGTTGGTTAGCTTATTCGATTAAAGCGCCAGATATTTACTATAAATTTCCATTATTTGGTTTAATACTTTTGTTAATTTTTTATCCATTTGGTTTTAAATTCAAATTTAAAAAGAATCATTTGGCAGTTTATTTATTATCAAGCGTTTTATTTTTTAGTTTACCTGACCCTTTTTTGATGCTCCCCAAGCTTTTGCCTTATAATATTGATTCAATTTATTACTTAATCTTGCTTTCACTATATTTTTCCCCCCTCATGTTTATATTATCGATTAAACGAAAATATCGCTTTAGCGCATTATTGGTTATTTCGGTTATTTTTTTTGTATCTATTAATCTCTCACAGTCTATTGTTGATTATTCAACTGTCAATCTTTATGGTGAACGGGGATATGATGAACTGATTGATTACATGAAAAATATTTATAAAAAAGATGCGCTTATTGTAGTGAGAGATGATGCCGGATTTTTGATTGGCGGAAAATATTATAGAGATGATGATTTTTTTGTAAATAATTATTGCAGGGTTAATAATTCATTAGTTTATAGATTGCCCAGTTCATGCGGATCAATCATTGGGCCATATAACACGAATCATTTGGGCAAATTAGAAAATGTTTCTTATTTTATTTACTCTTCTTTTTTAAATGAACATATGGGTGGATTAAATCCAGAAGTAAAAGATTATTTGGATGAAAAATTTATTTTAAAGAAAGAATTTGGACATTTTAAAATATATGTTAGAGATGTAATTAACTAAATTACCCTAAATTAGGTTGTATCAAAAGTGGCAAAGACTATGCACATATACACAAACGAAAGTTATTTAATCTGTGTAATTTTTTTGAATTAATCTAAAATATGAAGTTCAGCAATATGAAATTATCGATAATAATTCCGGCATATAATGAAGAAAAAAGAATTTTAGGAACATTAAAAGAGATTGATTATTATTTTACAAAGTATCCTTTTAATTATGAAGTTTTAATAGTAGATGATGGGAGTACTGATAATACAAATATAATTGTAGATAATTATATTCTTAATAAATTCAATTTTAGGTTATTTCAAAATTCTGAAAATAGCGGAAAAGGTTATTCAATAAGAAAAGGAGTCCGTGAATCGACTGGCGATTTAATACTTTTTACAGATGCAGATTTACATACATCATTATTCGAAATGAATAAATTCCTGCCATATTTAAAAGATTTTGATGTCATTATTGCGTCACGTTCACTTTCTGGTTCATTAGTAGGGGAAGTTTTATATAGACGTTTTATTGGCGAAGTATTTAGTTGGATAGTTCAATTGCTAATTATTAAAGGCATACCAGATACGCAATGCGGATTTAAGCTTTTTACAAAAAAAGCCGCAAAAACCATATTTCAGAGACAGTTAATAAACGGATGGGCTTTTGATGTTGAAATTTTATTTTTAGCAAGAAAATTAGGGTTTAGAATAAAAGATATTCCGGTAACATCAAACAATCCTCCCGGGTCAAAAGTCAACCCAATAACTGCAGGCATATCAATGTTCCGTGATTTGTTAAAAATAAGATTTTATTCAATTATGGGTTATTATAGGTGATTAAGATGGATATATTATTTATTTCTCCCCCGCTGTCTCCTAAAGAACGTTATGCCCGAGATGTTGGTGATACAGGAGGTCATTTACCCCCGCTTGGACTAGCCTCGCTTGCCGCTTATGTAAGGGAAAAAAACTTTTCAATTGGTCTGATAGATTCATTAGCATTGAATTATAATGAAGAAGATATTATTCAATATATTGCTATTCATAAACCTAAGTCTATTGGAATCACGTCATTGACGCCTATTTATCATAGAGCCATTTCATTAGCTAATAAAATTAAAGAAAAGTTTCCTAAAATATTAATTATTCTTGGAGGACATCATGCGACTATAGATTATTACAATGTTGTTAAAGATGAATCTTGTTTTGATATTGTTGCTATTGGTGAAGGAGAGATAACTGCTGTTGAAGTTTTAGATTTTTATAAAAGTTTAAGTTATGATTATGAGGCATTTTTATCAAGTAAGTTCAAATTAAAAGAGATTGATGGTATTGCTTTTAAATTGGATAAAGAAATTGTTGTCACTAATAAAAGAATTTTGATTCCTGATTTGGATGTTTTACCTTACCCTGCTAGAGATTTATTGCCAATGGATAAATATGTTCCTTTGCCAAATCAATATAAAAATTTGCCTATTGTCCATATGGTGGCAATCAGGGGATGTCCATTTGCGTGCAGTTTTTGTTCAGATAATGCAATTTTTGGAAGGCAGATTAGGGCAAGGTCTCCTAAGTTAGTTGTTGAAGAAATAAAGCACTTGAAGGATAAGTATGAGGCCAAGGATATTTCATTTTGGGACGATATGATGACATCTAATAAAAAGTGGATGGAGGAATTCTGTGATGAAATGATGAATGCTAATTTGGGAATTACTTGGACATGTTATTCTAGAGTAGATACAGTAACAAAAGAGCTTTTGCAAAAAATGTATAATGCAGGTTGTTGGAACATTTTTTTTGGCTATGAATCAGGTGATCAAGAATTGTTAAATAACATTAATAAAGGCATAACTTTACAACAAATTGAAATATCAAATGCTTGGTGTAAAGAAATAGGTATTGAGATTAGGGCATCATTTATGCTTGCATTGCCAGGTGAAACTCCTGAAAAGGCATTAAAAACAATTGAGTTTGCAAAAAAACTTAACCCTGAATATGCACAGTTTTGTATCACAACCCCTTATCCCGGTACTAAGTTGTTTGCGGAGGCTCATAAGTACGGAACATTAAGTACGGATTATTCTAAATATAATATATGGGAACCCGTTTTTGTGCCATTTGGTTATAAAAATGAAGAAGAGATCAAAGCTATGGAAAAACGCGCAATGAGAGAATTTTATTTAAGACCTGTATGTGTTTTTAATCATCTGAAAAGAATCAGAAGTTATGAAGATTTTAAAAGGTATGTTAAAGGTGCAAGATTTTTGTTAGGATTTGCTTAGTAATCTTATTTTTTATCGCATTAAGGATGGCTTTATCTTCTCTATCTAATGTTTTTGTAATAATAATCAAGAAGATAAATATTAGTGCTGCGGATATTAAACCCAGCGCTAATTTCATAACACTTACTATAAGATATTTATTTAATAGGTTTGTTAGTACATATGTAATTATACCTATAATTGTAATTTTTATAAAACCTTTTTTGAATGGATGTATTTTTGTTATGTAATATGATTCAATAAATCCTAAAAATGTCCAGACTCCAAGTGATATTGTTGATGCAGCAGCAGCACCCAACATCCCGTATCTTGGAATTAAAAAATAGTTTAAAATAATGTTAAGGGTCGTTGATATTAGTGTATTTATCATAATATATTTAGTTTTACCAATCACTTTTAAAATGCAGTCTCCCGAACCATTTGAATAGATAAAGTATCCAATTGCTCCTGCAATCAATGTTAAACTTCCAGTAACATATTCACTACCAAAAAGAATGTTTAATATCTCTTTGCTGAATATTGTAAAAATAATTAACAGGTAAACCATAAAATAGTATACCCATTTATTTGCTGTTTGGTATACATTAATAAATTCGTTTTTTTGTTTTTGGGCATATAAATCAGTCATAATTGGGATAGATAGTGAGAATATTCCTGCGGGAATAATTGTCATAACGTGGGCAGTAGGAAGCGCCGCATTATAAATTCCAACTTCAATAGAATTTTTAAAATATCCTATCATTAAAGTATCTGTCCAACCCAATAATTGCGCAATTATAATGTGGAACATAATTGGCCAAGAGTATCCAATTAATTTTCGAGTTGATGTAATACTTTTAATTTTTGAACTAAATATTTTGACAAATTTAAATTCTACAATCATAATTGCGATTATGCATGCAATTATTAAAGAAACAGTATATCCTATTGCCGCAGCGAGAAGACCAAAACCTTTGAAAATTAATATAAAGGTTATCCCAATTTTAGAGATATTTTCAGTTATACTTTTAATAAAAACCCAATAATCCATTCTTTTGTAAGCTTTAATGACGCTTAAATAAATTGTACTTATAACATAAAATGGGATAGATAAAGTTAAAACATTTAGGATAATATTTAGTGATTGTTCTCTGAGAATATTTATTGCTATATATTCTGAACTAAAAAATAAAATTGTCGTAACTATTAAACTTAAGAATCCCGATATTTTTAATGCAGTTGTTATTGTGCCCTTGATTTTAGCATCTTCTTTCAATCCTAAATAGTATGAAACATATCTTACTATTCCTTCATCCATGCCAAGGAGTGGGATAAACATTACCATATTAATAATTGCAAGACCCAATGAAAAAATTCCATATTCTGAAGTTCCAATTCTTGCGATAACAATCCTGTATAAGTAAGTTAAAATCTTTGAAAAAATCATTCCAAAGTATACAAATCCTGCTCCTTTTACTAGAATTTTTAATGCATCATTTGAATCTTGTTTCATGATTGTACATAAATAGTGTCCAATTTATAAATTGTGTTGTCTCCCATATTTTTTAAAATAAAAATCCCAACCACGACAAGCTGCGCGGTATTTTTGAAATTCATGTATTTAATTAATTATCGCAGTAAGCTACAAGGTATTAAACCCATGAAGTAATAACATCTAATTTTTAAAAGCAGATAGGGATTTTTGTAAAAGATGAATAATCTATTTTTAAAAGAATCATGAATAAATTTTGCGCCACTAAATATATGCCTGCCTTAACCAAAAAAATCCCCCCTTAAAAAATATCATTTTAAATTTATCAAAAATCACAAACGGGGCAATTCATCTTTTTCTCTTATTTTAAAATTCATTTCGTTAGTTATTTTTTTTAAAATTTCTGAAAAATGCTGGGCATCTTCTGCATTTGTTATTGCGACCCTAATTATGCTCTTATCATAAGGGGGAGCAGAAGGGTTAACAAGAATTTTTTCTTTTTTAAATGCTTCAATTATTTGCGGCGCATCGTTTGCATAAAATGCAGTGCCATAATTGGAAGGATTTTCTCCTACAAGCGAATAACCCAAATTAACTATGCTATTTCTGACAACCGAACTATTAAAAGAATATCTTTTATTGATCTGTCTTGAAAGTTGCAATATTAAACTTATCGCGGGAGTAAAAGGAGTTTGACCCCTTATTAGCTCAGATTTATATTTTCTTAAATCAAAATAATATTTAGGTAAATCAGAAGTGCTTTTCCAGGCTTTTTCACTCAATGATATAAATGATAAACCTGGCGGAAGCAACAATGCTTTTTGACTGCTGCTGATTACTACATCAATTCCCCAATTATCAACTTCTAATTCCTCACCTAAAAAACTTGAAATGGCATCAACTACAAATAAAGCATTTGATTTTTTGACAATTTCCCCAATTGTTTTAACATCCGTAAGATTGCATGATGAAGTCTCATTATGCGTCACAAAAACAGCTTTTATATTTCCAGCTAAATTAGCTTCAATCTCAGTTGGCTTAATTGATTTTCCAAATTCCACCTTTAATTCTTTAACATGAATTCCAAAACACTTGCATATCTCGGCCCATCTTTGTCCGAAAGGCCCCCCGTTAACTACTAAAACTTCATCTCCTTTAGATAATATATTTGTTATAACACACTCCATTGCGCCAGTTCCAGAGCTAGTTAAAATATATACATCATTCTTTGTTTTAAAAAGTTCTTTTAATCCATCCTGCAATTTCAAATAAAGCTTAGAAAATTCAGGAGACCTGTTATACATCATGTCTCTGGATTCATGACAACCAATGGTAAATAACTTGGGCTTTAGAAGATTTTCATGCATATCAAAACCAAACAGCTTATTTCTGATTGTAGTTGAACTAATGCGCCCAGTATAATCCAAGTAAACTACTTTTTTATTTGGTTGTTGCTTAAACCATTCTAAACCTTCTAAATACTTATCTTTCCAATCACTGCCTATGGTAACTATATCCGGATTTATTTCAATTAATTGACTTATATCCATTAATTTATGTTGAGATATTACTTCATCTACATATTTACAAGCTTGTATAATTTCCGCGCGATCTACAAAGGGAATAACTAAATTTTCTTTATATGAATTAACTAACTCGTCGGTGCTAACGCCCACAATTAATTTGTCTCCTAATTTTTTTGATCTTCTCAATATATTAAGATGTCCTATGTGAAATAAATCCCAAGTTCCGGTTGTATAAACAGTTACCATTTATTTCTCTCCCACTTTAGTTTAAACAACCCTTCCCATAATTTTATCAGAAAGATCTTTTTTTGTTTCATTATATATCTTGAATTTACGGTTCCATCTTTCAGGATTTTTTTGTTTGCTCCATTCATTAAATTCCCTGGTATTTGTTTCAACTAATTTTTCTAATTCCTCTCTGGGCATGACAAATTCTTTTTCATGTTCACCGATAAAAATATTTGCATGCTTGAAATCAGCAGTACGACTTGTATTTTTAAGCCATCCCCGCGTTTTACATATATTGTATAATTCAGTTCCTACAACAGGAACCGCAATAAAAAAAGCAACACTATCAAAATCAACTTCTTTTGCAAAATTAAAAGTCATCATTAATTCTTCGCGGGTTTCACCAGGCAGCCCCACTATAAAATTTGAGTGCACATCTATATCATGTTTATGACATATCTCTACTAATGGCTTAACTATTTTTAGATCGAAATGTTTGTGGATAATTTGATCAAGTACCCTTTGACTTCCGGTTTCAGGTGAAAATGTTAATTGGTAACATCCGGATTCAGCCATAGCTTTGATTAGTTCTTCATCTAATGTTTTCATCATTATTCCGCCGGGAGTACACCACTTAAAACCAAATTTCTCTTCCTTCATTCTTTTGAATAATTCCATTGCCCTTTTACGATCGAGGGTAAGATTATCATCTAAAAAGTGTAACTCTCCTGCATGATATTTTTCTTTAAGTATTCTCATTTCTTCAATTATGTTTTCAACACTTCTTGGCCTGAATCTTCCCCAATAACTTGTGCCCGGACAAAAACAACAATTAAAAGGACACCCCCTTGATGTTAAAACTCTTGCAACTCTTCTGTTACGCACAAATGGATTTGCATGCATTCCAATTTCAAAATACTTTTCCATATTTACTAAATGTCTCGCAGGGAAAGGAATTTTATCTAAATCTTGAATAAATCCCTTAGCAGGATTTATTTTTATCTCATTGTTTTTACGAAATGCAATTCCTTCAATTTCATCATAAGATTTTCCATTTTTCAAAGCATTCAATAAATTTAATGCCCGATATTCGCCTTCGTTTAGAACAATAAAATCAATATCACTGCATTCTTCCATCATTTCTTTCGGAAAGAAACTAGGATGTATTCCTCCAACTATAGTGATGATATTGGTATCTAGGGATTTTATCAAAGTGCATAATTTATTTACTTTTTCTTCATTAAATGAAAAAGAACATGCAACACCAACTACATCAGGTTTTTCAAGGTTGATTCTTTCTTTTATTTGTTCAGGGCTTAATCCATAAGTAACATATTCTCCCTCTTCTGAAATATTATCATAACCTTCACAAGGGCTATCTACAATAACAACCTCATAACCATTTTGTTCAAGAACAGCTCCAATATATAAAAAATTTATGGGATTTACTAATCTTCTGATTGATGTTTTATCTACTGTAAAAGAAGGAGTTAAAAGTAATACTTTTTTAATTGAGTTTAATTGATGAGTCATACTGATTTTTAAGTAAAAAGTATAATATTTAAAATTATATATTCTCAAGGAGATACTTTCTAAGTTACAATGAAGTTTAGGGCAATAACTCAATACGCAAATAAATAATATGAGACAAACTTATATTACTTTTTAGGTAATTTTATAAATATCAGATAAATCATGGTTATATGAAATGCAAAAAATTAATTCAAGAGATAGTTATTGATGAATATTCAGGTGCAGGAGTTCAAGAGGCATATAGAGAAATGACTAAAGAGGGGTTATGGCAGTCAGAAGAAAAATTATTTAATAAGTATTTTAAAAAAGGGTCAAAAATTTTAGATGTTGGTTGCGGTTCTGGCAGGACGACTTTCCCATTAATAAGGATGGGTTATAAAGTAATAGGGATAGATTTAACACCTGCGATGATAACCTCTGCAAAAAAAATCGCCGAAGAATTAAAGACAAAGACTGACTTTAATATCGGAAATGTAACAAATTTAGAATTCATAAATGAAAATTTTGATGGCGCTTTATTTTCGTTTAACGGATGGGATCAAATCCCCGGAAAAGAAGACAGATTAAAAGCATTGAAAGAAGTATATAGGGTTTTAAAACCCGGAGGGTATTTTATTTTCACATCCCACATAAGAGAAATAGGAAAACGAACTCCATATTGGATAATGCAATGGATAAAAATGTATATTTTAGAGCGATTTGGTTTTCCTGCCAATGAGATTGAATTTGGAGATAAGTTTTGGAAAAATGCCACTAGGGAAAAATATAAGCATGGACAATACATTCATATACCCAAATTATCTGAAATTAAACAGCAAATTGCACACGCCGGTTTTGAATTAGTAATTTATGAGTGGAGAAATATTATTGCTCCCGAAGATTTAAAATTAAAGAGCGGAAATACTGTGTTTTTTGTATGTCGTTCATTAAAAGCTTAAGTATCTATCATTATTTTTTAATATTTCATAGTTGATTTATATACTTAATATTCGATAAGCTTAATAAACTCTCTTTATTTTTCTATAGAAATGCATATTCCCTCAATTAAAAAATTAAAAAAAATAATTTATAAAAATGAGATGGAAGATTGGTTTTCCAGATCTTATAGAAAAATCTCTATTTATGGTACTTGGTTATCTTTGCATATTCCAGAAATTACCCCCACGCAAATAACATTAATGAGTTTAGTGTTTGGTGTAATGGCTGGAATATTTTATGCTACTGGAGATTATATATTCGGTTTATATGGTAGTTTTTTATTTTTCTTAATGTGGTATGCTGATTGTATTGATGGAGAAATTGCAAGATTTAAAAAAATGTCTTCTATTGAGGGACACCATATGGATGCATTAGCCGGACATTTAGGAGAGATCGCAATTTTATTTGGTATTGTATTCGGATCTTTTATTAAAACAGAAAGTTTTTGGATTTTGGGCATGGGTTTTATTATGCTTATGTCAATGATATCATATGATTTAATTGTAAATCTGCGTTATGCGACATATAATTATTATTGTTATCACAAAAATAAACAACAAGAGATATTAGGGCGCTTGTTTTTTAATACTGCACCTAAAAACAATAAAAAACCTGGATTATTAACGGGAATATTCTTTAACTTAAGTAAATTAATGTTTTTGTTTCAACTTTCATTTAGGAATATTTTTATCATTTTTATGTCAATCTTTAATAGAATGGAATATGTTGTATTCTTCTATGCTTTAATTTATCCCCCCTTTTTAATCGTTAATATAATCTATCAATATTATGGCGGACTTAAGGCATTTTTTGACCGTACAGATAAATATCAAAAAACGGGTAAAGTTACTACTTTTAGTGATTCATAACTTTTTTAAATGGCTATCTATTCCATTCTCTCATGAAACGGCTTAATATCTATCTTTATTCAACCCAAGATATCACACAAATGGGCGGAGGCGGAAATAGTTCTTCAACTACTTTCAAATATCTAAATAAAGCCGGACATCATGTTACCTTTTTTAAAAGTATACTTGAAATGGAAAAAGCGTTAATAAAATCTAAACCGGATATTATCTTACATCATAATATCAAAGATCTTGATAAAGTTTATCCGATTTCTAAAAAATTAGACATACCTTTATTATCAACAATTAATAATTTAATCACGTGCCAAACTGGAGTCCATATCAAATATGACTCTAATTTTGGGGTTCCGTGCTTTAAATGTAGTTTCTTTAAAGGACTAGTTTGTCAAATTAAAGAAAAAAATGTTAGGCCTCTGAATGAAAAATTATCAGCATTATTTTTTTATCCATTAAGATATTATAACAGAAATCAAAGAATTAAACTTCTTAATGATATTAATGGGATTATTGCAATTAGCCCAACTTTAAAAAAATTATTACGTATTAATGGAGTTAAGAATAAAATTTATGTGTGCAATCAGCCAATTGATGATGATATGCTGATTAAACCCCAAAAACGGTTGCATTTTGACAAAAAAACAATTTTTTATCAGGGCGGCGGTGAACCATTTAAAGGCGTAAGGGTTTTGATTTAAGCATTTATTAAGCTTAAACAAGATGACACCAAATTACTAATAGCGGGAGATATTAGAAAAGAAAATAATTTAAATATTAAATTAATCCAACATAAATATCCGAATATTAAATTTTTGGGTCAAGTTTCTGTTGATGATATTAAAAAATATTATTACTCCTCTGATATTTTTGTGTTTCCAAGTTTATGGTTTGAAGCTTTTGGCAGAGGTTGGGCAGAAGCGGCCTGTTGTGGAAAACCTATAATTACTTTTAGAGGAAGGGGCGGTTCTTCAGATTTTTTAAGTAATAATGTTAATGCTTTAGTGATTGAACCGAGGATGAATGATATTGTTTTGGCTATGGACAAATTATTAAATGATGGGAAATTAAGAAATAAATTGGCTAAGAATGTAAAAGAATTTGCAAAACAAAATTTAGTTGCATCTAAGGTTGCTGATAAACTCACCTCAATATATGATGAGGTTTTAAAATTATGACTAAAAAAATAGTATTAATAAATACATGGATGCCTAGTGATATGGACCTTAAACCGCTACCACCACATCTGGGTCTTTTGGCTATTGCAACATATATTAAACAAGAAGGTTATGAACCGGTTATTTTTGATTCTCGGAAATATCTTCAACAAGGAAAAGATTTTTGGCCTGTTTTAGAAAGAGAAATAAAAGATTCACTTTGTGTGGGTTTATCTGTTATGACGGCACAAGTTGATTCTGCTTTAAGAATTGCTAGTAAAATTAAACAAAATTACCCTAAAATGCCGCTTGTATGGGGGGGATATCATCCAAGTTTATTTCCTAAACAAACGTTAGATGATCCATTAGTGGATTTTGTTATCCAGGGAGAAGGAGATTGGTCTTTTTTAGATGTATTGAAAGCTTTAGAATTAGGAGAAGATTTTGAAAATATTGATGGTTTGGGGTATAAAAAGAATGGTGAATTAATATTTAACCCCCAGAAGAAATTTCATGAGATTAATGATTTACCTGCCTGGAACTGGTCATTTTATGATTTAAATCAGTTTTTAATTGGTGGCACTTGGTCTGATCCTATACCAGTTAAACAGTTGCCTGTGCAAACTAGCAGGGGCTGTCCTTACATGTGTACATTTTGTATAAACACCGCTTTAAATTGTTATCGTAAATGGCGCGTTAAAGAAGTAAGGAATGTAGTAGATGAAATTGAAAATCTTGTAAAAATCTACGGTATTGAATGGATAAATTTCAGAGATGAAATCTTCTTTTTAACAAAAAAAAGGATTATTGAGTTTTGTGATGCGTTAATAGAAAAAAATATTAAAATTGAGTGGGCTGCAAATGCCAGAGTTGATTTTTTTGAAATTGGAATTGTTGATGATGAAGTTATGAAAAAATTAAAAGATTGTGGTTGTGTCAATCTAAGTTTTGGCGCTGAATCAGGTTCACCTAAAATGTTAAAATTTTTAAGGAAAGGGATTACACCTGGACAAATATTAAAATCTGCTGAAGTTTGTAATAAGTATGGAATAAAACCAGTATATTCGTTTATTGTTGGATTGCCCGGCGAAACAAAAGAAGATATTATGATGACTTTAGACATTATGAAACAAATAATTAAATTATGCCCTTCATCTGTTCTTTTGGGTCCTCACTTATACCGTCCTTATCCAGGGTGTGAGTTGTATGATATTGCTAAAAAGTTTGGTGTTCCCGAAGCTAAAACTTTAAGAGGGTGGCCTGAAATAATGGGCGAAGCTTTTAAAAAATCATCTGATCCAATTGAAAAAGGCGGTTATGGTTTTGATTCATTACCATGGGTCTACGATAGGAAGTTTGTTAATGCGTTTATTACATATGCAAGATATGCGGTTTATGACCCCGTTATTCTGTTTAAAACTAAACGTTATCACATGGCGGTTCAATCAATCTTAGCTAAATTAAGATTTCAAATTGGATTTTATGGAGCAATTGGAATAGAACGAAAAATTAGAGATAATGTTCGTAAACTTCTAAAATTTTAGGTACCTGGACTTCCCATGAATACTTTTCTTTAACTCTTTTAACTGTATTTTTGCTTAATATGTTTAATTTAGTTTTGTTTTGAATTAGGTTAAACAATTCTTTTGCAAATTGTTTCTTATCATAAATATTGACCAATATTCCGGTTTCATTATGTCCGATCATGTCTTGGAATGAATAATTATACTTTGATGCGATAACCGGTATTCCGCAGGATAATGCTTCTAATACACCAAAATTAAATTCATCATATAATGAAGGCGCAACAAGTAAATGTGATTTTTTAATTATATTTAATGTATTCTCCCGTGATAAAAGCCCTTTTAGCTTAATATGGCTCCGGATTGTTTTATAATTTGCTAAAACTTTTTTAAATTTCGAAGGGATTTTTCCAATTAATACTAAATCATAATCGATTTTACAATATTTTTCAATCAAACTAAGCGCGTCTAATAAATATTTTAAACCTTTGCGTTTTATCCAGATATGATTTCTCCCAATAAATGTTAAAGTAAGCCTTTCAAACTTTTTTTCGTTATTTTTTTGAATATTAATTCCTGGCGGAAGAAAAATTCCTTTATTTCCTATATTTTGTTTAACATGATTTGTAACACACAATACTTTTTTAACCTTTTTAATGGCAAGCCAATCCTTGATACTCATTTCTATTTCCCGGATAATTCTATAAAGCAATAAAGATTTTTTTTCATAATTTAAGGCAAGTTTAACACATTCTAATAGTCCCTTAGGATAATCCCACCCCGTACTAATTGTAGGGCACTTAACCCTATTAAACGCCAAATGGTCGCTCGTATGGAAAATATCTGGTTTAATCTTATTAACCAGCTCAGAAATTAGATAGTCTTGGTATGGCCCATAAAACCAAGAAAAAGGGGGTATTTCAAAAAAAAAAGACCTTTGTTTTGGGCTTTCAAATACTTTGATGTTATACTCTGGATTTTCTAATTTTTTGTCTCCAATTACAACTATCTCATGTTCTGAATTCTTAGAGAGATATCTTGCAAGTTCTAAAGTGTAAGTTCCTACACCAGAGCCTTCAATATAGGGGTTTAGGCAAATTTTCATTTAGTATACTTAATTTAAATTATGAGTGAATCTGGATTTTCATGAGTAAATCCTTGATATAATTTAAGCTTTTCTTCACTTACTTTAAAGTCTTTGGGGTAATTAATTTTCCATATCTTTAAAGGCCCAATTTGTCTGCCTTGATATAACGCAAGAGGCATTTGATTGCTGTCATCATATACTAATTCAAAATTAGGAGTTCCTTTATTGAATAAAAATAATTGTGTCCATAATGCATGAACTCCTTCTTCTGACACATACAAACCTGCGCCAATAGGGTTCATTTGATTATTCTCAATTATAGGTTCTATTCTAAAACAACCTTTTAATCCAGGCGTATCCCAGGTTGTTTTAACTCCGTTTACATATAAACATTCAATAGGTACATCTTTTCTTTGGTTATTAAAAAATAATGCCGCAGTCGGTTGTTTATAATTTGGGACTGTGATAGTTTCATTGTTTTCGTTAAATGTTTCTCTTGTTTCAAATGGTAAAAATATCCCCCCAATTCCTGCACCTTGTCTAGGATATATTTGTCCTTCGTAAACAAAATCGTCATCAAGTACATATGAACCGCCGTAAAATAGTATTGTCTGATCTCGTGTTTCTTGTGTTCTCTGCGGGTCAAGCCTAAAACTGGTTATCCATGAATATCTATCGTAGTTTTTATCTGAACCTATAGATGAATATGCGGTATATTTTCCAATTTCATCGCTAATAATTAATAAATATGTGGCATTATGCGCATATAATACTTCTAATGCTTCAATTTCATTTTGAGCAGTTAAAACATGTCTCCCTATTTGATAATTCCAATAACCGTGAGCGTTACCTCCATCTGTTATTGTAGCCCTTTCAAATCCAGTTTGTACAAAATAACCATAATCCCACCAGTGTGCAAATACTGAATCAGTTGGTGTATTTTCTCTAACCCATTGTCCTGCAATTTGCCATTGCCTATCATAACCTGGACCACTGTATTGCGCGCTTCCAGAAATCTGTTTATAAAAATTCACTAAATAACCTTCGCTTAATGTTGAACCCAATGCATAGGGACTGCCAACCAATAATATAATTAATCCTAATGCCGCATATTTATAACGCTTATCTTTTAACGCCAAACTATAATCTACCATTTTGAATATGAAATATGATGCAATTATTGCTGTAATTGGCGCAAGCACCATTAACAATCTTATTGCTCCTCTTGCACCGACTAATGCGATTATAAACCAAATTATTAAAAGAATATATTTTTTATCAATTAACTTTATATTTTCATAAACTCTTTTATCTATGTAATATGAATATAAATATATTCCAAATAATATAAGCGAAAATATTATAATTGAGCCAATATACGCAAACTTTGAAATTGTGCTAACACCGTTGAAATACGTTGAATTTTGGCTATATCTGCTAAATACAAAGAAATATATGAATAGTCCATATAAGATTGTTAATGTAAATTGATTTATATAATTTAATTTTAACTCTTTTAAGCTAGTTTTAATAGGATTTAACAATTCATAAAATAAAACACCGGACCCTATAAAAAATAATAATATATAAAACCAGCCCATTTGTCCAACCCAGTCTGTTAGGAATGGCTGATGATTTTCTGCGACTGTTAATTGCCACCGATCCTTACCATAAGGATTGATTAGATCTGTGTAAATATTTTCGGCTTTTTGCGGAATTATAGCTGGACCATATAACCCGGATAAAATAATTACTCCAAAAAATACTGTGATAATTAAACATGCTAATCCTGGGATGGTTTTTTTTTCTATAGTTTTCTTAAGATTAAATAAATTTTTGTTAATTAAGAAATGATATACCAAACCAACTCCAAATGCAATTACTATGATACCAGATGTAAAAGAGGTTAACAATATTTTAAACCCCAATAGATTAGGATGAATTATTGAAAAACCAATCATCATGCTGAACCATGCAGAATATGAATAAAAATCCTTTTCCTTAAATTTATTTAAAAATATTTCAACTAAAATAAATCCCCCGATTGTCAAATAAATAAATTTGACCCCGCCCCACGTATATGCCATTAACGCTGTGGACAAGCCCGAAAATAATCCCCACATTATACTTTTAAATGTATTTGTTTCTTGCCAGGATCTGACAAACAAATACAATATTAAAAAATAAAATAGAAATCCGGCAGATTCTTTATCTGAAACCCCCGCCATTGTTCGGAAAAGAAAAATTGGAATGAATGCTAAAGTGGTTGTAGCCAATAATGATATTCTAAAATCAAATAATCTTTTAACAAGCAGATAAAAAAAAATCATGCCAAAAACAAATACTATTGGAGGATAATATACGTGCGCTGAGTCAATTGTGAATGCCGGATTAAAAAAGCTAATTATTTTAAATATAATTACACTAACATAAGATGTTCCAAGTAAATTTTCTTGCGGATTAAAACCATAAGGCACATATCTCATAGTGTCCCAATATTGCAATGTTCCATGCCCAAGTAGATATTTTGCATATCTCAAAAAAACGAATGCATCCGGATCTATCGGTATAAGTCTTTGTGTTGTTATATCTCTCATTAAAGGAATATTACTAACTCTTATTTGATACGCAATCCACAAGATTATTGCAAGAATTGCATAAGGGATTTTTTTTTTTTGTTGTTTAATAAAATTTAAGATTTCTTTCTGCCTTTCCTCAATAGCTATCTGTTCGTTGTTTTCTCCGGCATTTTCTTCCTCATTGAGATTTTCACCTTTATAGAAGCTATGAAATTTTGTTTTTGAAATAATTTCAGGTTCCGAATTATTTTCCATAATTGAAGAATGATCTGAAATAGTTTGTTTAACCCCTTCAGCACAATTTAACATTTCAGCAATATTTTCATTAATTTTAGTATCTGGATTTTTTTCGATTTTTGTTGGTTCTGTCATTTATATTACCCCTAATAATAGGTAAATTAATTTTTCAGTTGCTTTATTCAGATTGAGACTTGTGTCCCCTTCAATAACATAACACATGTAATCTTTGTATACTCTAGATTGAACTCCACTTTTTAAAAATATCCCTGCTACATTGATGTCTTTACAGTCTTTTATGGGTAATGAATCTGGACAACCCTCTTCTTGACTGCATGCCGGTACCGAAGTAATCCCTTTTTGATTTAGGAAATATACCAATCGTTGTTTTAGCAAATCAAATGTTATGTTTTTTTCATTCGGATCGGTTATAATATAAACTTTTGGCGAGTCTATGAATACATATGGCAATGAACTTATATTTGTTAATTCATCAGGTAAATAGGGAAATGCTGTTTGTACATTATTTATATATGTAAACCACCCCAAATTGTAAGGATAAAACCATTTACCATTAAACTCTACGGGGTCTTTTTCCGAATTAGTGTTTGAAGTGAATACTGCACTAATACTAAGAATCATTAATACTGCAATAAATCCCCCCATAAACTTTTTTCTCAGAAAAAATAGTGGTTCTTTTTTCATTTTAGAATTTTAATCTAAACATGATTTATAAAGATTATTAGAGCACACTATCTATAATCAAAGAAGGTAAGCATATTTATATAGTTATTAGGATTTTTTCAACATATGACAGTGAAGTTATTTTTAATAGGAAAGAAGATTATTCCTAAAAAAATCAAGCATCATTTTTCTAAACTATATTATCTCCTAAACAATTATGTTAAACATGGGACAACTGATTTTTTTAGAGCAGTTGAAATTGAAACATTAACTAAATGCAACCGCAAATGTTTCTATTGCCCAAATTCAAAATATGACCGCGGGGATCAATATATGGAAGAGTCTTTGTATAAAAAAATAATTGATGAATTAGCAGAGTTAAACTACAATGGCAGAGTTTCACCGCATTTTTATGGCGAACCTTTAGGAGATAAACGTTTACCTGATTTATTAGGGTATACTCGACAAAAATTGCCCTCCGCATATATTGTTGTTTTTACAAATGGTGATTTTTTGACAAAAGAAATGTTTGATTTATTATTATCTAAAGGCGTTGATGCTTTTTTAATCACCCGGCATGTAGGTCCTGACTCTGAAACCTTGAAAAAAATGTTAAATTCTTTAAGTGCCGCGGAAAAGAAAAAGGTTACCCTGAGAAAATTTACTCCCGATACCACTTTATCAAATAGAGGAGGCTTGATTGACAAAATTAAAACTGAATATATGAATAAATGCAATTTTCCAGCTACTTCTTTAATTATTGATTTTCAAGGAAACGTAATTCTTTGTTGTAATGATTTTTTTAGTTCTGTTAAATTCGGCAACCTTACAACTGAAAAAATAAATGAAGTTTGGAAAAAGCCTAACTTTATTAAATTACGAAAAGAGCTTCAAGACGGAAAATTTAAGTTAGATATTTGTAAAAAATGTGTTAATATGCAAGATTAAATTTCGGTTTGTTTTACGAATTTACCTTTGTATTTAGAAACTTTTCCTTCTATTCTTTCAAATATAATCTGGATAATCCTTGTACCGGCATTAATCTTTAAGGGCGTATTTCCTAAATTTTTAATTTCAAGAACTTGTTTATTATCAATCCCTGGTTGAACGAAATTTGAAGTAACATGCACCCCTATCCCCAATCTTGCAAATCTGCTTCTGCCTGAAAGCCAACCGCAAATGTTACTGTTTAAATTAATCGTTTCCTTTGTAATTCCCAAAGCAAAATCTCCGGGCTGAAGAATAATTGACTTTGTTTTTTTGAAACTTGATAATTTTTTATAATCCGAATTTTCTTCAACATTAAACACTTTTAAATTTAAATCAAATATTCTAAACTCTTCATCAAGGGTTAAATCATAAGATGCTGCGCCAAGATTATTCTTATTGAATGGAGAAATCGTTAAATTTTGTTTTTTAATTTCTTTTAATATCTCATCTTTGCTCAAAATTCCCATTATTCAATCACCGTACCTTTAAAACTTCTGCTGGAATATAATATTTTTTTTAAATTATTTAAATCTTTACCATTTGCAATTATTACTTTAAGACCATATTGCATAGCCCTGTTACTTGCGATTGGATCAAAAGGCACATGCGCACCAGATACCCATTTGCGACCTATAACTTTTTTATATTCTTGCCATCTTAAAGATTTTAGAGGTTTGGCATTTTTATATTTTTTGGGATTTTGATCATAAACATATGAAATATCTGACAAATTTATTACTTCTTTTGTATTATATTTTTTCGCAAGCTCTACTGTGTCAAGATCAGAACTTCCTCCCGGTTTGTCTCCCCCAATTATTAAAATTTTTTTAAAATCATATTTTTTGTTGGGACTGTACTTTACATTTTTTTCTGCAAAACTTCCAAATATTATCCGTATTAATTCAGCATTAAGCCTTGTAGCCATAACCCCAACCCAATCAAGTTCAGATTGTTTTATATTTGTAACGAGTTTAGCCGCCCTATAATACTTTCTGCAAATACTGCCCCCCCCGCAAACAATTATTACTTTATTACCTTTTTTTATGTAATTGATAATCATTTTTCTAAATTGTTTTAAAAAAATATAATTTATTTCATTCGGTATAATAAGTGACCCCCCTAATGAAATTACTTTTAACATAAGAAAATAAAGTATTAAGTATATATAAATTTAACTTCCTATGCCTATTAAAATTACGCCTATTACTATCAATATGAGGCCTAACCATTTGTATTTATTCATCCGTTCATTCAGAAATATTAGTGAGAATAAAATTACCCAAATATATGTAAATGAAGTAATAGGATAAAGAACTGAAAGTTCTCCAAATTTTAAAGAAGGAATGAACAGAAGTGTTGAGAATCCGTAACATAAAATTCCTTTGATTAAATCATAATTTTTAATAAGTTTCCAAAAATTTAATTTAATATTGTCTGAACCTTTTTTTAAGTAAAGCGCACCTATCCCTCCAAATAATGATGCGATAAATACTCCAATAATTGCATAAATTGAAGTTTTCATTGCAACACCTTGTTACTTAAATTATTATGATTGGTTTGGTTATTGTAATTAATTAGTGAAATCCCTAAAATAATAAATAAGACGCCAAATATTTTATAAAGGCTTAAAACCTCATGAAAAAAATATATTGACGTAAGAGTTACCCAAACATATCCCGTAGCAAAAATTGGATATAACACTGATAATTTTCCGCCTCTTAATGCAATTATCAATAAACAGGCAGAAACCCCATATGCTGTTAAACCTAAAAATAAAGAATAATTTGTTATAATTGAGATTACATTTAATTCCAATTTATTTGCGCCCAATTTGTAGGAAACCTCGGCAAATGTGTTTAGGAATGTGCTTAATATTATTATGAAAATTGCCATCCTTTTGGTGATTTTCATTTTGTTCCTCTTAAAACTAAATTATCGCAAAATCTAGGGATATATGGTGTTAATCTAATCAGTTTGCCTTTCCAATAAGGAATATTTAACTTATCTCCTGTAATTTTAATATTTTTAAATCCGCCCTTTTTAAGTATCCTTATGGCCTCGGTTTTACAAAAATCCCGATAGTGCGGACTATCAAACCTGCAAGAATAAGCTAGAGGTTTTCCAAGTAAAATCAAAAAAAGATTTCTGAACATATTAATATTAGGCACAGTGATTATTAAGTTTCCATTTTTTTTAAGTATTCTGTGCATATCTCTTACTACAGGCAAAGGGTCTAATACATGTTCGAGCACTTGGCCGCAACATATAATGTCAAAAGTTTCATCTTTGTAAGGTAATTTTTGTGTAATATCAACTTTTTTTATATCTAAACCCCTGCGTTTTCCATTTTCAATTGCTTTATCAGAAATATCAATTCCTTCGCATTCAAATCCCTTTTTTTGATATTCAATTATAAATTTACCTTCGCTGCATCCAACATCAAGTAATTTGCCGCTTTTATTTTTTAAAAGTCTGAATATTGCGTCAAGTCTTTGTATATTAATTCCGTCTTCAAATTTTATCTGATTTTGAATGTTCCGTTGTATTTCCTCATAACTCATAATCTTTTTTGAAAAAGTTAGATTTATTTAAAGCTATCTAAATACAAGTATTTAGATGCCCATAACATTGAATGATCCGCTTTGTAAAACAATGACTTATAAACCTCGCCTTTTTTTGTGAAAAGTTCGTAAAAATTCTGATTTTTTTCAATTTGTTCTTTATACAGGTTTAGATATTGTTGAGCTAATGGTTTATTAAATCTTATTAAAATTTCGATAAAGTATAATCCTAAAAAAGGCCAAATTTTATCACCTTCCCATGTTGGCACGAAAATTGATGCCGCGATTTGTCCATTATGATTCTCTTTAGTGTATTTTAATGGAAACGGTTTGTCAAGTTTTTCTGTCTGAATATAGCCAAGACATGATTTGAACATTTTTTTACCAGTTATTACACTTGTCCAAAACGGAAATATGTTTGCATCACCTGTAACTTCTGCGTTTGTCAAATCTTCATTGAAATAATAACCGTTCCAAAAATGTTTAGTTATTATTTTTTTAAAATTATATTTTTTAAATGGGTTCTCTAATTTTAATTTAGTTACTTCTTTACATAATAGCGCAATCATGCAATTATCATAACAGGAACTATTTTTTATGAAATGATCTTTCATTGAAGAAAAATGAGTATATTCTTTTATGATTCCTTTTTTTGCATTGAATACTTTTTTGTAAAATCCTTGAATTTCTTGATTTAGAAAATCCTTGTATGGCTTGATATTAAAATTTGCAGTATCTATTGAATAAAGTAGTAATGGCAATGTGTCTACGGCGTAGATTGGAAAATTCATTACTTTTCCATATCTGTTTATGTAGCATCCAACTTTGTTTTGTTTTTGAAAATGGTTTAATGCAAAATTTAATGTTTTATGTACTTCTTTTTTGTACCCCAAACTCATTAGTGCATTAGTACAAAAAGCAAAATCTCTTGTCCAAAATAAAGGGTATGAGCATGCACCAGTTTGAAAAAATTTGCCATTCCAGCATTTTTGTACTATTTGTTCACAGATTTCTGTTGCATTACCTTTGTATTTGGGGTAAGGTTTGAATCTAAATAAAAACATCCATAGGCCTTCTTTTATTTGTTCTATCATTTTAAAAAATAGCACACCCTACCTGCATTTTAATAAAACCCGGGAAAAACAAGTGCGGTGTGCGCTTACTTTGTAAGCTTAACCTCACTAAATCTAATTGTGATGATTGTGAATATGAACGCACCCGGGGAGATTTTCGCTGAATTTAATTCATTTCGAACTCCCGACCTACAGCTTAGGAGGCTGTCGCGCTATTTGCCCCAAAGGAAATCTCATAAATCAAGATTTGCTATGTCCAGACTGCGCTACGGGTGCATTATCTTAAGTGATTTTTTGCTCTTTTTAAGGGTTTCTAACGAAAAGTTTATATAGATGTTAGTGTGGTCTATACACGAAGTAAACGAATTAAACTTATTTGCAGAAAATTGAATATAAAATATATAAGAATGTGGCACAAATAAAAAAAATTATGTAAGATGAAAAATTAAATTCCAAATCTCCTGTTAATAAAATTGGCGTTTGGAAAATTAATTGAGAAAAAATTGTATGGGGATGTTGTTAATGAAAAAAAATATTGAAGGCTGCCTCATTGGGTGCGGTGTAGGTGATACATTGGGTTTACCGCTAGAATTTTTAACAAAGAAACAGGTTTTAAAAAGATTTCCTCAAAAGTTAAGAGATTTTATTGCTCCAGTTAGACATAAATATTGTTCACATATGGCGCTTGGGCAATATAGCGATGATACCCAACTGACAATTGCAATCGCCAAATCTATTATTGATTCAAAAGCAATTAATATTGATGACATTGTTAAAAAACATATTGAAGCATTTAATGAAAAACCATTGAGGGGCTGGGGTCCAACCACAACTAATGCTTTAGAGAAATTGGCTAATGGTAAATCTTGGCAAGAAACAGGATTGCCTAGTGCAGGTACTGGACCTTCAATGAAAATTTCACCGGTTGGTTTGTTTTATCATTTGCACCATGAAAAAATATTTGAGGCTTGTAAAAATATTGGTTTAATGACACACACAGATCCAAGAGCTCTAGTTAGTTCAGCTGTAACTGCATATGCTATCAGTTACACATTAAATCATCGTAATGATTTTGAAAAAAATCATTTTATTGACACATTGATAAATTACGCAAAAGATTGTGAAGCAAAATTAGGACCAACTGAAGAATATTTGTCAAATAAGTTGCAAATTGTTAAAAAAAGTTTAGAATTTGACTCAGGATATCTATTGGAAAAAGTTGGAGCAAGATTTTATGTTTTAGAGGCCGTACCTTTTTCATTGGGAATGTTTGCAATGAACCCATATGATTTTGAAGAAACTTTGATTGAAACTGTTAATTCGGGTGGTGACACTGATACAAATGGCGCAATTGTTGGCGCTTTGTTAGGAACTTTTAATGGAATTGATGAGATTCCAGATAGATGGAAAACAAAACTTGAAAATTATGAAATGATTAAAAATTTGGGTAGTAAATTATATGAGGTAACGAAAACTAAAAAGTTTTCTGACCTCAAAATTGAAATTATGGGGTGATTAAAAATGAAAATATTTTTTGATGTGGATACACAAAATGATTTTATGAATGTGGATGGTGCGCTTTATGTGCCAGGAGCAGAAGAGATTAAAGATAATTTGGAATTATTAATTGATTTTGCAAATTTATCGGGAATTCAGGTAATTGGTTCAGTTGATAGGCATTTTGGCACACCTGAATATAAATCCAGAGAAGAAGAATTGCAGAGATATGGTGGACCATTTCCGGATCATTGTATGGATGGAACTTTAGGACAATTAAAAATTCATCAAACTATTGATGGTTCACCTTATGATGGTGAAGATTTAGGAATTTATATTCCTCACGATTTAGTTAAGGGAAGTAATAATAAATTATTAGGGATTGCTCGAGATTCTTTATTCTCTATTTTTTATAAATTTCGTTGTTTGGGACTTAAAAATTCAGTTTATTTTGAAAAACAATCTTGTGACATTTTTACTAACCCTGCAATCGAAGAATTGTTAAGTAATAAAGGTTTGAAAAATGATAGAATTGTACCAATGATAGACGAAGCAGTCGTCTATGGAGTCGCAACAGATTATTGCGTAAAAGCAGCAGTTTTAGGTATGCAGAAGCGAGGAATACAATGTTATGTTGTGAAAGATGCAATTAAAGGTGTTGCTCCCGATACAACCAAATTGGCTTTAGAAGAAATGGCTGAAGCAGGCGCAAAGTTTGTTACTACTGATGATGTTTTGGATAACATTTAAATAAACTAAATGTATAATATACACTATGGATAAAATGTTAGTGACTGTAGATATTGTTCTTTTTACTGTTGAACACGAAACTCTCAAGGTATTGCTTGTTCAAAGAAAGTTTGAGCCATGGAAAGATTTAATGGTAATTCCGGGCGGTTTTGTCAGATTAGATGAAGATTTAGAAAAAGCTGCAAAACGTGAACTTTTTGAAGAAACAGGTGTAAATAATATTTATATGGAACAACTTTACACTTTTGGTAATCCTCAACGTGACCCCCGGGGAAGAGTGATTACAGTGACATATTATTCATTAATTGATTCTACAAAAATTAAGTTAAAGGCTTCAACAGATGCAAAAAATGCTAAATGGTTTCCAATTAGCAAAGTTTCTAAATTAGGGTTCGATCACAATTTAATATTAGATTATGCTATCAAAAGATTAAGGAATAAGCTTAATTATACTACAATTGCTTTTCAATTATTGCCGCAGTTATTTACATTAACTGAATTACAGAAGTTGTATGAAATTATTCTTGATAGAAAACTTGATAAACGGAATTTTAGAAAAAAGTTACTTTCTTTAGATATTCTTGATGAAACCAGAGAGTCTAAAATGGAAGGCGCGCATAGGCCTGCAAAACTTTATAAGTTCAAAAAAAAGTCTCTGGTGTTTGGTAGAGATATTGTATAAGTGAAAGCCCGGTAAAAATCTGTTGACTTCTTTTGGTTAGTATTTCAGTTTAAATTTAAAGTAACCAAAAAACCTTTCTTAGAGATATTGGACTGATTAGAATACTAACTTGAAGTCAACCTCATGTAATGAGTTTTTCTCCAAAGCAGAATAAAAGAAAGTTTTATAAATAAAATATTCTATAATATATATTAATGCCTAAAAGAAAAAGAGGTAAATCTATGGCAAAAGCTAGTGTTAAAAATAAAGTGATTTCTAAAAAAAAATCAATTTTTAAAGATTCTGCTAAAAACAAAAATAATCAGTATATCATAGATTGTAAAGGAATATCCAAACAATATGGCAAAAATAAAGTTTTAAGTAATTTAGATCTTGCAGTTAAAACCGGAGAAGTGATGGGTATAATTGGAATGTCAGGTTCAGGTAAAAGTACTTTATTAAATGTTTTGATAGGATTTTTATCCCCTGAAACAGGTGAAGTATTGTTTAGGACTGATAAAGGCATGATGCCAATTTCGAAATCTTCAAAAATTATTAAAACATTGATTGGATTTGCACCGCAGGATTCTTCTTTTTATCCCAAATTAACTGCCCAAGAAAACTTGGAATATTTTGGTACACTATATAGTCTTTCAAGTGAAGAAATTGCAAAAACATCTAAAGAATTGTTAGGTTTGGTAAATTTAATTAAATTTAAAGATTCATTGGCAATGGAACTCTCTTTTGGAATGCAGAAACGTTTAGGGATTGCTTGCGCGTTAATTCATAAACCAAAAGTATTGATATTGGATGAACCTACTGCTGACCTTGATCCGATAATGAGGAGAGAAACCTGGGAACTTTTAGCAAAGGTCAATAATGCGGGAACAACAATTATTATTGCTTCTCATTTGTTGGATGAACTTGAAAGTGAATGTGATACTATCGCCGTATTACATGACGGGAAATTTAGTCAAATTGGTTCAATTGAGAAACTTAAACAGCTTTATACAACTAATAATGAAGTTTATCTGACTACAACTTCAAAAAATTATAGTAAACTCATTCCTAAACTTAAATCTAAAAAAAGTTTTAAAGTATCTAATATTGTAAAAATTGAAAACTCATTAATTTTTCATACCCCTAATACTGAACAAGTATTAGACTATTTAATCAAAATGGTTAAACTATCAAAAGACCATATCGTAAAATTAACTGTATCAAGACCATCTTTGGAGGAAGTGTTTATTAACTCACAAAAACGATAATGCTTAACAAATTTATTAAATTAATACAAAAGAATTTTAAACTTTTGATTAGGTCCAAAGCTTCAGCGTTAATTGTTATCCTTGGACCATTATTAGTAATATTGTTGCTGGGTTTTGCATTTGATAACACAAATACTTATGCGCTAAATATTGGAATCTATTCTTCAAATGTAAATGAAATAGTTAATTCCTTTATAGATAAACTTTCAGAAAAACAATTTAATGTTGTAAAGACAAATACTGAAACTGACTGTGTTCAAAGGATTAAAGAAGGAGCTTTGCATACTTGTGTTATTTTTCCAAATGATTTTAGTATTGTAGGTGAAAATCGTAATAATGAAGTAACATTTTATGTGGATTATTCAAGGATTAATATGGTTTACCTGATTCTTGAAACTTTAACAAATAAAATCTCATTACGTTCAAAAGAAATAAGTATGGAACTTACAAATACATTGTTAACCAGTTTAGAAGAGACCAGAAAAGAAGTATTTAGTAAAAAACCTTTGCTATCAAAGCTTATTTCAGATAATAAACAAATAAGTTCTAATATCCAGTCAATTACAACAGATTTATCTTCTTTAGATTTAAATGTGAATATTGAAGAATTTAATATGCCTGAGCTTAAGGCTAAAATCCTAGAATCGGATAAAGAAGAGGCTCTCAGCAGCATTACTTCAGCAAGATCAAAAGTTAGCGCTGCAATGGCTCTCGCGACTTCATTAAGCGGCGGAGATGAAGTTGTTTCGGATTTAAATTCGGCATATTCCAGTTTAACAAACGCTAAAAGCCTTCTTGAAAGTGGTGCAAATAATACAGGGGAATTAATGCAAATGATAGAACTTTCTTATAACAAAATTATTGAAACAAGTGATAAATTACAACTTGCATCCAAAACACGGACAGATGCAAATACTTTGCTGCTGACTATTAAAACTAATATAGATGAAAGCTTATCTTCTTTAGAGAGTATACAGGAAGCATTTAATAAAATTGATAATTCTGTAGGCAGTGTTCAAATTTCTGGTGCTGATGAGGTTGTTAGCCCAATTAAAACTAATATTAAAGCAGTAACCTCTGAAACAACACATCTTAATTTATTATTTCCAAGTTTAATTGTGTTAGTTATAATGTTTGTAAGTATATTGCTTGCCACGACTCTTGTAATGATGGAAAAACATAGTCCAGCATATTTTAGAAATTTTATTTCACCTGTTTCTGATTTTTGGTTTGTAATTTCAATCTATTTTACAAATATGGTATTAGTTTTAATCCAAATAATAATTATAATAGGTATTTCAATTGTATTCTTTAGTCCTAACCTCATTACCACTATTTTAGAAGCATCTGTATCACTTGTATTAATCACTACAATTTTTACGGTCATTGGAATGTTAATAGGATATTTATTTAACTCTGAAGAAACAGGGACGTTAGGCGCAATTTCTATAGGTAGTTTATTTTTGTTGCTTTCGAATCTGATTATTCCGTTAGAATCTGTACCTGAATCATTTAGGGTATATTTATCATATAATCCATTTGTTATAGCTGAAGATATGCTAAAGAAAGTTTTAGTTTATGGCCAACCTTTAGAAACATTATCTAAACAAGTGTTTTATTTGATAGGGATTTCACTAGCAATATTTTTCCTGATTATATTGATTAATGTAATTCGAAGAAGAAATCTTTTGAAAGGTTGGGGCAGTTTAACTCCCGGAAGCACTAAATTTGCGTTAATACCTTCTTTCCTAAAATTTAGAAAAAAGTCGATCATTGAAAAAGTAGAAGAAAAGGAGGATAAAGAAAAAAATAAATACTTTTCAGTAGAACATATTGAAAAAGCAAAAAAAAATGTTAAAGAAGCTAGTTTTTTTAAATACCTTTAACATATCATATAATAACTATTAATTAAAAGGAGTATCCAAATATTTAAACCAATTTATACACGGGGTAACCTTCACGAAAAGGAATTAACCTCATTTTAATATTAAGTCATTAATAAAGATACTTTTATATAGGATTTTTCATTACTATAAAATATGATAATAATAGTTACTGGTACACCCGGAACCGGAAAGACAGTTATTTCAAAAAAATTGGCTAAAGCATATAATCATAAATTTATTGATGTTAAGGCTTTACTTGAAAAAAGCACTATTTGTGAAGGATTTGATGAGCAGAATGAATGTTTAATAATCGATCCTAAAAAATTAGCAAAAATGTTAATTGATTTGATAAATAAAAATAACCGGTTAATTATTGATTCCCATTTATCCCATTATATCCCGCAAAAATATATTGATTTGTGCGTTGTATGCAAGTGCGAAATTTCAGAATTAAAAAAGCGTTTAAAAGAACGCGGATATAAAGATAAAAAAATACGTGATAACCTGGATGCAGAAATATTTGATGTATGTTTAACAGAAGCGCAAGAACAATATAAACATAAGATTTTAGTTGTTGAAACTTCTGAAGGTTACAAAATAAGCAGCATTGTGAAAAAAATTAATGATGAAACAAAACATAGCAGCCCTTGAACTTAATTATATAATTAAGGAATTACAATTTCTTGTAGGAAGTAAGTTAGACAATATTTATAACCCTTCAAAGAAAGAGCTGATGTTAATTATACATGTGCCTTCTTTAGGTAAAAAAATATTAAGAATCATGGCAGGTAAATTTATGTATTTAACTGACTATAAACCAAAATTCGAGGGCGCGACCTCTTTTTGTTTATACCTTAGAAAAAAGCTGTTAGGCGCTAGAATAAGAAAATTAGAACAAAAAGGTTTTGAAAGGATAGTTGAAATTGAAATTGAAAAACAAGAGGGCAAATTAAGTTTATTTATTGAGCTGTTTGGCAAAGGAAACATTATACTGGTAAAAGATAATAAAATATTGAGCGCTGTTGAACAGCAAAAATGGGCAGACAGGTCAGTTATGCCAGGTAACGATTATATTTTCCCGAATAAACCGATTAATTTTCTTAAAATGGACGAAGAACAATTTCGAGAATTTTGTAAAAAATCTTCACAGGAATCTATTGTTAAAACTTTGGCTTTAGATTTAGGACTGGGCAAAACTTATTCTGAAGAGGCATGTATTATCGCTAATATTGATAAAAATTCTGAACCGGCATTAGGCAGAAAAAAACTTGAAAATCTATTTAAAATCTTGATGGAATTAAAAAATGGAAATAAAGGGTATAATTACACTAACGAAGATATCAGCCCTTTTCAACTTAAATCATATGCAAATAAAGAGTTTAAAGAATTTAATACTTATAATGAAGCGCTGGATAATTATTTTACAAATATTTCAAAAGAGGAAACTAAATCGATTTTGGAAACTTCTTTAAATAAAGAACAAAACAAGATAAATAAAATTATAGAAATTCAAAGAAATAATTTGTTAAAACTAGAAAAAGATGAAAAGGAAAATCGTGAAAAAGGCGAACAATTATACTCAAATTATCAATTAATTAGCGAAGTTTTACTACAGATCCGCAAAGCTCTAGAAAAATATTCTTTTGATGAAATAAAAGAAAAACTAAAAGGACACAAACTAATTAAAAATTTAAACTCCAAGGATAAAACTATAACTATAGAATTATGATAAAATACAAACAGTTAACATTAATTGGCACATCACATATTGCAGAGCAAAGTATTCAAGAAGTTAGGTCTGCTGTTGAAGCTGAAAAACCCGGAATAATTGCAATTGAGCTTGACAAAAAACGGCTTGCCGGTTTACTTGATAAAAGCCATAAGCGTTTGAAATTAAAAGAAATATTTAGATTAGGCGTGAAAGCTTATTTGTTTATATTAATCGCATCTTATATACAAAAAAAGTTGGGGAGAATTGTCGGTGTTGATCCAGGGTCTGAAATGTTAGAAGCAGTTAAACTTGCTAATAAAACTAAATCCCAACTGGCACTCATTGATCAGGATATTACTATTACATTATATAAATTTTCTAAAGCTTTTACCTGGAAAGAGCGCTGGAACTTTTTTGTTGATATATTAAAAGGTTTATTTTTTAAGAAAAATCAGATAAAAGAGTTAGGGATTGATACTTTTGACATTACTAAAGTACCTTCTAAAAAAGTTATAGCTAAATTATTAAAAAATGTTAAAATGCGTTATCCTTCATTATATAAAGTATTGATTCACGACCGTAATATTGTAATGGCAAAAAAGTTAGTTGCATTGTTTAAAAAATTCCCAAACGAAAAAATCATTGCTGTTGTGGGCGCAGGTCATGAAGACGAGATTATTAAAATTATAAAAAAAATTGATAACTCCCAAATTGAGTTTATTTCATAATACTTTAATTTTATAGTTTTATTCCCTAATTTGAGATTGTTTACGCTTGTGCGTAAATAGTTATTATATCAAGCCTACTACACTCATCTCTTATATATCCTGAAAAATGCAGTACACTGGGAAAGCTTCATCTTATCAAAATATTACTGCGTTTCAAGTGCCATATAATAACATTTATATATTTACTTTATATAAACAATATTATGTTTAGGAATATATCGGGAAAACTTCAAGAATATTTTAAGTTTTCTAAAGAAGAATTATTTTCTATCCTATTAGCAACCATTTTATTTGGTTTTATGCTCAGTTTTAGAGATTGGGGCAAAAATATTTTTAGTGTAAAATCCGGAATTTCAGCATGGGTTATTTCATCGGGTATTTTTTTCTTGTTATATATGGTCTACCTTTCAATTATTAAAATTGTAGCTATATGGAAAGGATATAAAGCGGAATTTAAATTAAGTAAAACGATTTTAGGAATTGCATTATTTTTAACTTTTATGAGCGAGGGACTGTTTATATTGCTTATTCCCGGCAGTATTTATTTTAATTATGTGAAAAAGCATAGGCTGGGTAAACTTAAAATGATGAAATATTCATCATTTGGTTATATAGGCACCATAAGCTCATTATTTCTTATTTTAATTGGAGCATTGTTTGCTCCATTATATGGCGTATCTTTAATATTTGAAAAGATTGTTGTGATTAGTTTGTTAATCGCAATATTTTCCATGCTGCCAATTCCATCTACTACTGGATTTTATTTGATTATAATTTCTTATATAAATTATTTTACTACTTTAGGAGCTGTATTAATAGCGGCATTATTTGCATATTTAGAAGTAGGCGTATTTTTTACTTTAATTATTACCTTGTTTATTAGTGCATTTATTTGGATTTTATTATTTAAATATTTAGAATAATTAGAGTTATAATAAGCTAAATATTGATTTCTGGATTAAATAAGCCCCAAATATCGGGGTGAATATTGTAGTAACACCTAAAAATGTCAAAAATAGATATACCCCCGAAATTCCATCTATTATACTCGCAATATCTCCTTTAAATAAGTAAGATTTTAATAGTAAATATAAGGTCCCAATTATCATTCCTTGCCAGTTAATAATATTAAACGGTATTAAAATTAAAACTAATGCAGTGATTAAATCTATAATTCCCATTAATTTGATGATCATTGATTTTTTAGTAAATTGCTCCATTTATAAATATTTTTAATATTTGAAGTGTTTCTTTGGCAAACCTTTATAAATGCCCTTCACTTTAATTAATATAGTATTATTATTTAATAATTAATGGAGGAGATTTAAAAATGGCTGAAAAAGTACAAGCTTATTGCGTAAAATGTAAAGCAAAAAGAGATATGGCAGATGCTAAAACAGTTACCATGAAAAATGGTAGAAAAGCAATGAAAGGAAAATGCCCTAAATGTGGTACAGGTATGTACAGAATTCTTGGTAAGTAAGACTTATTTTTTCTATTTTATTTTTATTTGACATATCATATATTTTAATAATTTTGAAAAATCAAGTGGGGACGCCGTGATTTTCATTAACTTAAATTTTTCTTAAAAATTATTTTGAACACGGATCAGCCGGGATCTTCATCAGAACGACATCCCGAATTAATTTCATAGGCCCATTGCCTCATCGCTCCCATATTGGAGCCGGCTACACTGACCAGGTTATGCTACGCCCCCATAAACAAAAGATAAAATTAAAGGTATTTAAAGATTGTGGTAGGAATATTATAAAGGAATATGCAAAAAATATTACATCCCTCTGTATGGGATATCAATTTTACCTTTAAAGTAAAGTTTCTAATAAACTAGAAATTCTATATTTTCTTAAAATAAAAAAATAAAATAAACTCAAAATCAAACAACCCCCTTCCATCTCTTTTTTAATCCAAGTCATTACTGTATTAACAAGATGATTTAATTCAGGGTCTGACAATTCTTTATAACTTGGAATTGAGGATATTTTTGGATACATTTCCTGCAACAGCAAGCGGTAGCATGTTGAGCTTTAAAGATTGGATGACCGCTATAAGGAGTTTGCTTACCATCATTATTAAGCTTAATCTTTAATTTACGCCTAATACTATTTTGAGCATATTTTTCAATTTCAAAGTAACCCTGTTCTTTGATGTATTTTTTTTCCGTAAAGTTTAAATGAAAAGAGTTTCTAAACTTATTATACTTATAATCGTTTGCCCTAGCCGTCATTATTGCCGCTAACATTTTTATGCACCAGTATAACCCATCAAAAAACCCTCTTCTGCGCCTGAAAGAATATCATCTTCAGCTGCATACTCTATACCCTCTCTGCTTTCAACATTGTCAACATTTTCTACATCATATTCAACAATCTTAAAAATTAATTTTTGTCTTTTCATCATACTTCACCCTTTACAAGATTGAATAAAATTAAATCGCGTATCTGATTTTTAACTGATAAATTATGTATTTGTTGAATAAACAAATTATGTATATATTCAGTGTTTAAGTTCTCATTGTTCATTTTTAATTCACCTCTATTATTTTTACTAGCCTTTTAAAGAAGAGGCAAGAAAACAGTGTAGCGCCAAAAAACAACGTTCTTGATACAAAAACCTTGCTTATTGTGAAACCTGCCTTATTTCTTAGTTTAGGCTATAGAAATGATTACTCTTTTACTTTATAAAGTTCATCCATAAATGTCCAGTGTCCAGTGCTTATAAATCACCGTCGAATAATCATATGTCCAGTGCTTTACTTTTTTTGTAGAAATAATTAAAAAATGATTAAAATATAAATAGCAATTAAATTTATTTTAAAAAATAACTTAATAATCAGATAAAGTTTTTGCTTGGTCATTGAATTTTACAATTGTGGAATTACCGCCCCCACCAGTTACTTTTTCAGCCAATATAAAATTCGCATCGGCAAGTTTTTTTATTGCCCTTTGAAATGATTTGTATCCCCGCTGACCATTATTTTTTTCATAAATTTCAAATAAATCTCCGATCTTATTACCCGAGTTTTGTTTAATTATTTCTAATATAAATTTGTTTTCTGTTTCAAGGTCTTCACTATCTTTAACAGAAAACTCATTTAATTTAGAGATAGCTTTTTCAACTTCGTTAAGAGTTATTTTTTTTAATGAAGCTTCTTCAGCACACATGCCTGATTCTTTAAGCAGATACAATCCGGATCTGACATCTCCAACTTCAAGTGTAGTTTCAAATACCTTTTGTAACGCATTTTCTTCCCATGCCGTAGGCGCAAAAGCATAACTTAACCGATATTTTAAAATTTCCTTGATTTCGTAATCATTATAATCCCTAAACTCTAATGTATCTGGCGTTAATCTAGAACGTATGCGTTCATCAAGCAAGGTCAACCAGGTTTTATAATTAGTAATCATAATAAGTGAACTCTTATAAATATCTTCAAGTATCATATAAAGAATATCAAAATCTTCTAATTTATCCACTTCATCAAAACAAAATACAACTGAATATTTATTGAGTTTTTCTTTGATAATTTTGAACAAATCCTGAGTATTTTTGTTATAAGGCAATGCATAACCAACCCTCTCGCATATTTCTAATAATATTTTATAAGTGGTATTTTTTTGCCAACAATTTATGTAAAGCGGAATTACATCATCAGTATGTTCAACAATCTCACTTAATACATGTCTTGTTGCTACAGTTTTACCAATACCCGGTGGTCCATAGAGTAATAAATTTCTACCACTTTGTTTTTCAAATAAAGGTTTAATACATGATGCAATATAATGTTGTTCATTTTCTCTAAACTTAACTAGTTTAGGCATATAATCAAAATCTAGTGCGACACGCGCTCTAAATAATGACTCACCTTCTTTTTGAAAATTATCGAAAAGACCCATATAACCCTGATTATATTCTGATATTTTTAAGAATTTCGATGTATAAGAACCTAAAAGTCTATGCGCAGAAGTAATAATCCTAACGCGCAAGAAGTTCTTCTTCACTAATTACATAGTCTGCAATCCTCATCTTTGAAGCTAATGACTCCACAATAATTTCCTCGGTGCCATATCCTTTAATTGCAAATCCGGAAATTTGGTCTCTATTATAGCTTACAAATGGCCTATATCCAATATTTTGACCATCAAAATATATTGCTTGTTTTTCTCCAAGTTGATATGTAAATGCAAGTGTATGTTGTTGCCCATTAAGCAGTTCAACACTGGTACTTTTAAAAGGAGGTATACCTGCTTCAAAAACTTGTTCTTTAATATTATACCTAATTTCTAAACCAGGCATAACCTTTGAGCTAAAAAAGATTAATGATTTAACATTTCTATCTTTTTTCTCTAAAATCATCTGATTATAATGATTAGAATCCATATTAATCGTAATTGTGCCTCTTTCTTTATTGCCAATGTCAAAGTTTCCATGCGGTATTGTAATCACACTGTCAATTTTAGATTCAGGCATAACTGATTTAATTTCTATTTTTGCTTCCATGCCAAGTAATAATACGCTACTCACGATAAATATGCCAATTACAACCTTCAAATCTTTTTGCATGCAGAAATAATAGTGTTAATTATATTTAAACTTTTTTAATCATTAATTTACCATTCATATAAGGTACTAATACGTTAGGTATTTTAATTGAACCCTCTTTTTGCTGATAATTCTCAAGGATTGCTACAAGTGCTCTTGATGTTGCTACACATGTTGAATTTAATGTGTGCGGAATAATGGTGTCTTTATTTGTTTTATAGCGCATTTTTAGTCTTCTTGCCTGATAATCTGTACAGTTTGAACATGAACCAACTTCCCTATATGTTTTTTGCACAGGCATCCATACTTCTAAATCATATTTTTTAGCTGCAACTGTGCCAATGTCACCAGTGCAGATATTTACCTGCCTAAAATGAAGATTCAAACTTTCAAAAAAATCGGACATGTTTTTAATCAATTCTTCATGGAATGTCCATGATTCTTCAGGTTTGCATATTATGACTTGTTCTATTTTGTTAAATTGGTGGCCCCTAAATATTCCTTTAGTATCTTTGCCATGTGAACCCGCTTCTTTCCTGAAACATGTACTTATACCGACCATTTTGATAGGAAATTGTTTTTCATCCATAATTTCATTATAGAACATTGCTGTTAATGGATGTTCAGATGTTGCAATTAAATATAAATCTTCACCATCAATTTTGTACATTACATTTTCAAAATCGCTAAGGTCTGTGACCCCTTCATATGCTTCTCTATTCATCATAAATGGCGGATGAATTAAAATATACCCGCGCTTTGTCATAAAATCTACTGCATACTTTTGTAATGCTAAATCTAATTCTGCTAATGTTCCTTTCAAAAACCAAAATCTTGAACCTGAAATTTTACCCGCTCTTTCAATATCTGCAATATCTAATTCTTTTAATAAATCTACATGGCTTTTGGGTTCAAAATCAAAAGTGGGTTTTTTTCCATATAAATTTACTACTTCATTGTCTTCTTCACTATCTCCTTGAGGAACTGATTCATGTAATAAATTTGGAAGTCTCATTAAGTAATAATTAATCTTTTCTTCCATCTTGTCCATTTCCGCTTCATATACTTCAATAGTCTCAGGGATTTGTCTTAACCGTTTTAATTTTAGAGTTATATCTTCTTCTTTCTTTTTCATTTCACTAATTTCCATAGAAATTTCTTTTTTAAGGTGTACAACCTTTTGCAAATCAAACTTTACCTGTCTCCATTTTTGGTCTAATTTAACCAGGTCTTTTAACCATTTAATTTTATCAGGTACTTTCCTTTTTTCCAGATCTTTTAGATATATCTCCGAATTTTCCCGTACTTGTTTAATGTCTATCATAATATTTAAGTATATAGAAAGGATATTTAAAAGTATTGTTGATTTTATGAATGTTTAGTAATAAACTTTTAAAACTTTACCTGTATTAATTGCATTCATAATATCTTTTCCTTGCTCACTTTTCTTTTTAATGCGCAGTTTTGAATCTTTTGAAACCCTGGCGCTCAATAAATATTCTCCGTCAATAAATAAGCTAATTTGTTTGCCGATTGCACGCTGTTCAAAACTTATAGAAATATTGTTTTTTGCAATTGCTATATCATATCCCAATTCAATTTTGCCTGTTTCAAGCTGTAACAATGGTTGAACATCAATGCTCATTCCAAGGCGTTGTTCAATTTTTTCAATGTTTTGGCCCTGTTTACCAATAATCATGGCAATATTTTTTTCTGGAACGTAAGCTATGCAACGCTCTTCACTAGTAACTTCAACTTTTACTTTTCCAATTTCATTTGTTAATCTTCTTTCAATCTCTTCAGCAGCATAACGTTTTACCATGCTTTTCATGTTTGTTTCAGTTACAGGAATCACCACTGTTTGTTCTCCATAAGTATATATTTCATATGCGGGTTTATTGCTTTCAAAATCTGAAACAGTTACAACAGGCCTTGCTAAATCAGCTTCTTGCATGCCGGAAGGCACTTTAACTTCCATTTTCATACTAAGTACTGCATTAACAATACCATTTTTAATAAAAATAACAGTATCAATAACTTGAGGAATTATCCCCAATTCAATTTTGCCTAAAAATCTTTGAATTGCGTCAATAGGGTTAGTTGCATGAACAATTCCAACCATACCAACCCCTGCAAGTCTTAAATCTGCGAATACTTTAAAATCCTGGAAATTTCTTATCTCATCAAAAAAAGTATAATCTGGTCTTGATAATAAAAGTATGTCATGAATCTCATCATGATCCCCTAATGTTAATGAATATTGTGTAACTGAATCTGAAACTAATAAATCACGGGGAGCTTCCACCGTTTTAACAATTTTTTTTTTATCTACATAAAATTCCGCCAGTGCTTGCGCAAATGTGCTTTTACCCATGCCCGGCGAACCTGCAATTAAAATTCCTTCGGCTTGTTCAGAAACTCTATTTTTAAGTTTATCAGATAATTCATAATCCTTAAACATTAATGTTTTAACTGGTCTGACTGCTGTAATTTCCCAACCGTCTGCGAACGGCGGTTTGGTAATTACAATCCTATACCTGCCCATTTGTATAATAGTTGAACCTTTTCTTGAAACTTCTATAAATCCGTCTTTAGTAGTGTTAGCAGTTTCAACAATTTCATTTGCAATTTCTTTTACTTCAATTTGTGTTAGTTTCTTTTTACCAACCTCGACAAATTGCCAATTGCCCGGACCCCCTTTTTTTGCGCCAGGTATAACACCTTCCTTCAAATGGACACTCATAGTTTTATCGTCAAAATATTTTTCAATTTGGCATTTAGTGGCTTTCCTAATGAATTCAATAAGCTTTACATCTATCCCTTTTGATTCTGCAACAAGCGCCTGGACTCTATCAGCAGTAAATAATGTTCCTTGCTCATCATATGCTAATGACCTGATTAATGCATCAATCTCTCCGGACTTTGCAAAGGATATCTCAAATTCAGCTGGTCTTTGTCCTTTATATGAAATCTCAAATTTTAGTTGTTTTGACAGTATTCTTAATTTTTTTACTTCATTTAACCCCAAGTAGCCAATTTCTTTATTTTTATTGGCCTGTGCCTCCATTTCAGCTAAACTTGCTTCGTGTATTATGATTTCATCGACGGTGATTTCTTTAGCTTCCAGTTGTTTAGATAAAGTATTTTCAATTAAAATTGAAGTATCGGGAATAATCTTTTTGTATTTCATCATGTTATTGAATTTACTTTAAAGGTATTTAATTGTTTCGTTTCAAATAATTAATCAAACAGAACTATTAAGTAAAAATAAGAGTACGACAGTACATTTCGTAAGTTTGACCCAAATCCGCAAACAAAAGTTTTGGCTTGCCCGTTTAATAAAATTACTTAATTTTTCTCGACGAGAAAATCTTAACCAATTACTTTAAAAAAAAATTAAATGATTCACGGAAGAAAATAGAAACATTTATAAATAATAATCCATATAAAATAGAAAGTTATATCGGAATTTAAAACAAATTCAGGTTATTGTTATTAAAATATAAAAAAGAGGTGCAATTCAATGGTTGTAAGACGAAAAACTGCAGCAAAAAGATCTGTAAAAAGAAGAGCTGTCAGAAAAGTTGTAAGAAGAAAAACTGCAGTTAAAAGTGTAGCAAGAAGATCTGTAGCTAAAAGATCAGTTAAAAGAAGAGCTGTCAGAAAAGTTGTAAGAAGAAAAACTGCAGTTAAAAGAGTAGCAAGAAGATCTGCAGCTAAAAGATCAGTTAAAAGAAGAGCTGTCAGAAAAGTTGTAAGAAGATAAAATATCAAAAATATCTTTTTTTCTTATTTTTTTATTTATTTCTATTTTTAATTTAAATTAATTATATTAATAAAAACTAAAGTTACGCAATTTATTTATAAATTGGAGATATGTAAGCATTCTCAACTGCTGAAGATAATAAGTTAAGATAATAATTTACTTTGCTGACTATTTTTTGCCAAATATTCAAATGATTTAATTTTAATGTGACTGCTTCAGAAATAGTATATTTGTTGCCTCTCTTATCTTTATATTCTATAAATATTTTTAGATTATTATCACCTTCTACTAAATCATATGCTTTAAGATTATTAATCATAATCTCTTTTTCAAGAGAAAAATCATTTACAGGATAAACCTTATGATTATAATGTATAAATATATCTTGCGCATCTGATAACTTTTCCTTTGATAGTTTAAAACTTAGTTTATACTTTTCATTAAAATTTAACTCTAATGGGTATTCAATGTCTTTTATGCGCATTATTGGTGGCGAGATGATTTTAATATCCAAAATTTCTACTTTAGTAATTAGATTATTTTTTGCAATTATTTCAATAGATGATCTTGATTCATTAAACACTGTTTTAAATTTTGTTTCTTTTTCTTGCCCAATGCCTAAATCAAGAAAATTGCAGTCTCTAGAAAGACAGACATGCAAATTTTCAAGATATTGATTGCCTACATTAGTCATCTTACAATTTACTTCTAATGGTTCAAATGTATAAATTTCATCTTGCGTGGCGGTACAGATTAATTCTACATTGCTTGAATAAACTTTTTCTTTTTCTTCATCAATTTGACTAATCTTATTTTGCAGTTCGAGCAATGTATAACTTTCTGAACCAGGAACAGATTCAAATTGGTAAGTTGCGCTTATATCTCTTAATGTTTTAATGGTATAAGGGAATGTATAAGTATATTTTGGGCTAAGTATTTCATCAACCTGCACTATCCAATATAACGTTTTTTCCTGACCGGGTTCAAGATACAAAACTTGAACAGCCGGATTAATTAATTTTATCTCTGAAGGAACGAATAAATTAATTTGGTCTGTAATATAATAATCTTTTAAATTTTTAATTATGGCAGTTATTAATTGATATGAACCAATATCCACTATTTTGCTTTCTACACTTGTTTCAATTGAAATAGGTTTCACATATATCCCTGTTTCAGACGTGATCTGACCTTTAAACTCCAATTTATCAATAGCTATATCAAAATTTTTACCCCTCCATTCATAATGCACTGAAGGATTGTCAACATCAACAGATTCCTTAAGTTTTACATGGCTTATATCGATATAACCAAATTCACCATAGGTAGGATCAAATGGTATCCACCCCTCATTAGGAAAATATACTTCTGTCCACGCATGCGGTACAAATTCATTTGCATCTTCAAAATCGGTGTATGCAACACCTACAACATATTTTATCGGAATTCCTAAAGCGCGAGTAAGCGCCATAAATAATGAACTAAAGTCTCCGCATACTCCATTTCTGTTGTTAAGTATCCATAAGGCAGATTTTACTTCCCCGGCAAATGCTAAATCGTAACGAATATAATTTTTAGTAAAATTGGCTAGCTTAAACACGACTTTAAACAAGTCATCTTCACCCTCCGCTAAATCTGAAGCAAGCCTAATGATTCTACTGTCATCAGAATTAATTTTTTCAGTAGGCCGTGTCCAGACTTTTAGTTCATCTGGAAGGTTTTTGATAGGAAAAGATATTTTATCTCTGATAGGAAATACTTTATTTTTTACTTTTACATTGGCAGTAACCTGAAAATCTATTTTTTGTTCTTCGAGATTTTGCCATTGAAATAAAATGCTTCCATCATTCAAACTTGCATTTGGCTCAGTCTTTAAATCTAACACATTTTGCTGCCAATTATCTTCAGGATAAAGAAATAAATTGACATTAATTTGACTTATATCATAATTATTGCTTGTCGGTATTATTTTTAATGATGAACTGATGTTTAAATTAAGATTAATTTCATCAAATGCGCTAAAATTTTGCGCGTTAACAGAAATCACATTAATAACAATAAGTAAAAGTATAGCTATACCTCTTTTCATATTATAATTGGGGGTATTTTACTTTATATATATTACTAAAAGTGTTAAAATATAAAACAGAAAAAATAAATCTAACCAAATAATTGTGATAGCCAGTCTAATATTTTTTGCAATAAGCCTCTTGTTTCAGCAATTTCTTGTTTTAAATCAATACAAACATTGCTTGCGCATTGGTTAGTTTTGCATTCATAACTGTTCATACAGGGTTCATCAACCCCTAATTGAGTTACAATTTTTTGATTAATTGAACAATAACTTGGAAGATCATTACTTAATAATCTTGTACCAAATGGAAGACAAATTTCATTATTAAAGCAACCATTACATTTTTCAGATTCTCTAATCGTTGTATCTACCGCCATATCAATAGGTAATGTGTAAACCGGTAAATCTACAGCTGGTAAAATTAAAATATCATCTATTATTTCACCGCATTTTTCCCAGGTATCAAATTTTTTAAGCGTACATCCCATATCACCACATTGCGCTCTGCAGAATTCATTGCCATATTCTTCCCAAATATATCGGGGTTTACAGCTCGTAGGTCCTCCTGATTTTGAACTTACGCCATTTGAACATTCCCAATATGCGTAACGTGTTTTTATTTCAGAATTATCATTACTTTCAACGCATGCACCATCTTCGCACACATTTGGACAAATAAAGGTTTTATCTGAACCATCTACTTGCAAATAATTATTTTCACAATAGTGCTCGAAAAGCCCTTCTTCATAACCAGATTGCGGAATTTGATTATCTTTTACACAAATATCATCTGAACTTGAGTATTTTTCTGATTCAGTGCCATTGTAGTATGTTTTTGTCATGCCCGAAGTTGTTCCTTTAACAAAGTAATTTTTACCACCGTCGGAATCAGTACAAGGAGTATCTGAAACACATGCCCCATTTTTGCAACCATTTGGACAAATATAAAATTTATGCTGTTGCTGGCAATTACGATTTACATAATTTTCCCAAAGGCCATTTGCGCTATCCATTGCAGGC